>JAEEGJ010002737.1_pt1 | contig 80531 bp, 77 predicted proteins | sample 8958761 | NCBI WGS metagenome assembly JAEEGJ01 (sample SAMN16246546, study PRJNA631951) | gut metagenome | biome: gut microbiome; feature: rumen; material: RS-attached | host: Bos | place: Iran: Karaj | collected 2018-10 | reverse complement strand
TTCAACCCGTCGAAATCCTGCTTTATGATGCCACGTTTCTGAACCTTGGTGGCCTCCTTCACCTGGCGGTCAATAAATACAGAGCACAGACGTGCTTCTTCAGCACCGACTGGTTTTTCGTCAATCTCAAAAAGAAATCGGTTCATGACATCATCATGACCGGAATTGCGGAACAAGAACTTGTTTCCCTGAGGAAACAGAAGTTCCATCTCTTGCAGCAGGGACTGGGGATTGAAATTGCCTGAAGCATAACCGTTCTCTTCAAAGCGTGCAGCCATATCCCAAGTCATAATGACATAAATACCGGCTTTTGCTCCCGCCTTCACAATATGTGACAGTTTCTCAGCATGGCTCATATTCAGCCCGTGAGGGATGTCCGTCAAGAAGATAAACTGGAAAGGGATTTTTGCCTCTTTCCCCAAAGCCTCATTGAGATCGACAAGTGAACTCTTGTTGGCAATGCTGATGGCCGACATTCTGGGAAGTATAGAGTCATAGATGGCATCAAGTTGCTTCCCGAATTTGTCAGCTGAACCCGCAAGATACACCTTGGTAGAGTTCTCCTGAAACAGGAAATCGTTTATCAGAAGATGTGTATTAAAAACGCTTCCAGGCTGACCACCATTGTAAATAAGCAGACGGCAAAGCTTCGGAGGCAAGCAGGCAGCGATACGCCAGACAAGCCGTTCAAGGCAATGGTTAACTTGCTCTTTCGTCTGTGGAGAATTGTACAGAAAGCACAGAGACTGCCGTTCCAGTAAGTCAACGAGGGCCGGAATCTCTATCTTAGGACCAAAGAGCCTGCCGACAAAAAGTCCCTCATTCGGGAAATGAGGAACAGCATCCTCCGGAAGGAAGAAATCCGGAGCATTTGCAACTGTTTTCTTAACGCTATCGTAAAAATCAGGCATAACCAGATTGTTGGACAACAAATATACTTTATTTATCTAATAGTAACAATTCATAGCACAAACGTAACTCCCACACATGCAAGAACTCTGCACAAGCAAAAAAAAATGATTAAAAACCTCACTGTGTCAGAACCTATAGACAATCAAGCCTTTCTGGGGATCGGGGACGGTGTTACACCCTCACCCGGCAATCACAAGCGGGCTTACCACCCTTTGAGGGCACTCTACGCCGTATGCACGTGCTTTAGAGGCCGATATCGAGCTCTAGAGCGGATCTACCTGTCCCAGAACGCCACCAGAGAGGCATCGGTCCGCTTGTGATTGCCGAGAACAGTGCTGCGGGCAGATAATGTCCGTAGCTTGAAGGGGTGGCGGCGCTCAAGGTTGAGCGGCCGGTACGGCTGTGCGAGGAGCTGTCGCCAAGCTTGCTTGGGCGGCAGGTACGAGTTTGCCGCAGTCCGGAGCGAACAAAATGCCGTATAATGCGAGAGCTGTCTGAGCGAAGGGCCGTCGGGCCCGTAGCGAGTTCTCGAGCATAGGCATTTTGGAGCGCAGGGCAGGCCAGGCGAAATCCTTAGCCGCGCCCCTGTCAAGCGAAGGCATCTGCCCGGACCGGAAATTACTGAGCAATAAACCTGTATACGATTGACCCTTTCTGAGGGTCGGGGGCGGAGTCGCTGCGGTTGAATCGGCTGCGCTCGGCAGCTTTTACGGCCCAGCTCCAGAGGGATTTATCTTTGCTGGAAGCCGACTCGATGACCTGGGCCTTGATGACTTTACCAGAACGGTTCACATAGATGGCAACGGCCACATCGCCGCCGCCGTAACCCTTGTAGGCCGGTATCGGCAGATGCACCGCCTTACGGCCCTCCAGGTCGTAGGAAAGCACCGACGGGCCGCTGTAAGCGTGCTCTTCGCCTTCGCTGGTATCGCCGCCGGCATCGGGATTATCCTCGGTAGCCACATCATCCTCCTCTGCCTCAAGAGCGGCGCGGCGGTTGGCGGCCAGGGCCTCCTCTACGCTGCGGCCCAGCGCCTCACGCTCTGCGCGCGCCTTGATAGCATTGGCATCCACCACGGCATTGCGCACCGTTGGCGTGGGAGCGGCGGCAATCATCGCATCCAGCTCCTTGCTCACGCGGTCCTTGAACTCCTTGAGCTCCTGCTGTTGTTTGATGAGCTCCTGCTTGTCCTGTTGGGTGAAATCGAGAATGAAACTGCTCTCCTTCCTGACGCTCGCACCAATCGAATAAACCAGCAGGATAATCAACACGACAAGGTGAAAAATGATTGTCGAGTAGAGACCTATCCGGTTCTCCTTGCGGCGCTCTGAAGGATTCTCCTGCATTACTTGGCAAGCCAGGTTTTATCGTTGAGAGCCTTTTCTATGGTTGCCAGCAGGATGTTGATGGCCACGTGGTTATGGCCGCCCTGCGGGATGATTATGTCGGCATATCGCTTGCTGGGGGCGATGAACTGCAGGTGCATCGGCTTCACCAGGTCGTTGTAGCGCTTGATTACCGCCGCCACATCCTTGCCGCGCTCCTCGATGTCGCGCTGCATGATGCGGGAGAGGCGGTCGTCGTCGTCGGCATCCACAAACACCTTGATGTCCATCTGCTTCATCAACTTCTGGCAGGTGAAGATGAGGATGCCCTCCACCAGGATGATGTCGGCGGGCTCCACATGCACCGTCTCTGTCTTGCTGCGCTCGCAGGTGATGTAGGAATACACCGGCTGCTCTATGGCATGACCCTTCTTTATCTGCTCCAGCTGATGGCAGAGCAGGTCGAAGTCGATGGCGTTGGGATGGTCAAAATTGTAGACCTTTTTCTCTTCTTCGGTCAGATGGCCGCTGTCCTTGTAGTAGGAGTCCTGCGGGATGACCACGATCCTGTCCTTGAAGGTTCTTTGCAGCCTTTTGACCACGGTGGTCTTGCCGCTGCCACTGCCGCCTGCGATGCCGATGATTAACATGATATGGAGTTTTTAGAATTCTGCGTTGTTGGGTGTGCGCGGGAACGGGATCACGTCGCGGATGTTGGCCATGCCGGTGACGAACATCAGCAGACGTTCAAATCCCAGGCCAAAGCCGCTGTGAGGGCAGCTTCCGAAACGGCGGGTGTCCAGATACCACTCCAGGGTGCGGTGGCTCATTCCAAGCTCGTCTATGCGGGCATTGAGCTTCTCGAAAGATGCCTCACGCTCGCTGCCGCCAATTATCTCGCCAATCTTGGGGAAGAGCACGTCCATGGCGCGGACCGTCTTGCCGTCCTCATTCTGCTTCATATAGAAGGCCTTGATGTCCTTGGGATAATCGGTGAGGATGACGGGCTTGCCGAAGTGTTTCTCCACCAAATAGCGCTCGTGCTCGCTCTGAAGGTCGATGCCCCAGCCTACGGGATATTCGAACTTGACGCCGTCTGCAACTGCCTTCTCCAAAATCTTTATACCCTCTGTGTATGTCAAGCGCACGAAGTTGTCTTTCAAAACGCCCTGCAGGCGCTCCAGAAGCTCCTTGTCGAACATATTGTTCAGGAAGGTGATGTCGTCCAGGCAATGGTCCAGAGCGTACTGCACCAGATACTTGATGAACTCCTCGGCCAGGTCCATGTTGTCCTTGATGTCATAGAAGGCCATCTCGGGCTCAATCATCCAGAACTCCGCCAGGTGGCGCGGAGTGTTGCTGTTCTCGGCGCGGAAAGTGGGACCGAAGGTGTAAATCTCGCCCAGCGCGGTGGCGCCCAGCTCACCCTCCAGCTGACCCGAAACGGTGAGGGATGTCAGGCGGCCGAAGAAGTCCTTGGTGTAATCGACCTTGCCGTCCTCTGTGCGGGGCGGGTTGTCGACGTCCAGGGTGGTTACCTGGAACATGGCGCCGGCGCCCTCTGCGTCAGCAGCGGTGATCAGGGGAGTATGGAGATAATAGAAACCCTTGCTGTTAAAGAAGTTGTGGATGGCGAAGGCCATGTTGTGACGGATGCGGAGCACCGCGCCGAAGGTGTTGGTGCGGGGACGCAGATGGGCGATCTCGCGCAGGAATTCCATGCTGTGGCCCTTCTTCTGCAGGGGATAGGTGGCATCGCATTCTCCATAAATCTCTATCTCCGTAGCCTGAATTTCCACAGCCTGACCGCCGCCGAGGCTCTCCACCAGATTGCCGGTGACTGCCAGGCAGGCGCCGGTAGTGATGCGCTTCATGAGCTCTTCGCTGAACTTTTCCAGGTCGCATACAACCTGGATATTATTTATAGTAGAACCGTCGTTGAGGGCTATGAAAGCCACATTCTTGTTGCCGCGCTTTGTGCGGACCCAACCTTTTGCAAGCACCTGCTCTCCGGGAGCCGTTTTCAACAACTGAGCTACTTTTTTCCTTTCCATATCACAAGTTTCGCAAGAATACTGTTGTTTATGATTTGTACGTTAGGAAGTCTTGCGAAACTTCTTCCTCACGCACAATCTTCTTATTACGTGAACCAAATAACTTGTAAAAGTACACGATTAGAGCCTAATTACCAAATTGGAATTTGCGGTGGCGGGCGGCGCGGGCAACCTTGCGGGCCGCTGCGATGCCCTGCTCACAGGCGGGATCGATGGCAAACTGCCTGAAACAATCATAGATATACTCCACCGCCTGGTGCGACGGGTGTATAAGATTGTCCTCGTAAAAGCGATAATCGCGCAGCTCGTCCATCATAATTTCGTAGGCGGGAAAATACGCCACGCTGGGGAATCGGGCCTGCAAGGCATCCACCGCCAGCAGCAGCGTCGCCTTGCTTATCTGGCTGGCGTGCGCGCCAAAGGCCATATAGCGGATGGGGCTCACCGTGAATATCCACTTCTTCTGTGGATGCGCCGCCACAATCTCTGAAAGATACTCCACACACTGATCCATGGTCAGCCTCTCACGCACGAATTCGGCGGCGGGCACCTTGTGGCAGTTGGAGACAATCATGTCGCGCTCCAGATGACGGAAAACCATTGCGGTGCCAAGAGTAACCACGCACACACCGGCGGCATCAAAGGCGTCGGCAGCTGCCGTCAGGGCGCTGTTGGCGTCGGAAAGAAACTCCTCCGGCGTAGGGCGGTTGAACCGGCTGTGATGATAGAACGATGTATAGATGCCCTCTGTGGAGATGACATCGGCGGCGGTGAATGGCTCGCGGGTCGACAGACGCCGGAACGACTGCGCCAGCGAAGCGGGATTGTAGAGAACACCGAAAGGATTGAGGGTGACGTCGAAACCCGACTCCAGCATCAGCGCCCCGACGGAGTCGGCAAAGCACGACCCCATGAAAAGGTATCTGTCACCGAAGCCGAACCGCTGCGGAAGCGGTTCTAAAGTCACCTCAGTCGTAAGCTTCATTCTTAACCGCGGTCAAAATCAGGTTGTCGGTCTTGTCGTATATCGGATAGAACGCCTCATCGCCCATAGGTGTGTAGCGGGCAATAAGCGCCTTTATCTGAGTAAGCATATACTCCTTGGAGGTCTCCCACTCCCCATCCTTGGGCTCGGTGCCGTTCTTGGCGGCAAAGGCCAGGAACTCGCGCTCAAGGTCCATTCCGGCAATGAACTTATCAAAACTCTCCATTGTGCGGCACGCTGCAATCTGGCCGGAGTGTGCGTCCAGAACCTCATTTGCATACTTTATCTGGAGTCCCTTGCGGTTGCAGTCCACATAGAAGTTGGTCACCTTGATGGTGTCTACCGGAACGAAGACATCTGGCACGATACCGCCGCCGCCATATACCGTACGGCCGGAGCGGGTCTTGTATTTGGTATCGTCCTCTATCTTGATGCTGTCGGCAGAAAACATCTCGCCGGTAGTGTAACGCTCGTAGATTTCCAGCTCGTAATCTTCGCTGTAGGGTTTCTGGATGCAGCGGCCGGACGGCGTGTAATACCTTGCCACTGTGAGCCTTATACCGGAACCGTCGGAGAAGTATATGGGTTCCTGCACCAGCCCCTTGCCAAACGAACGGACGCCGTAGATGGTGCCGCGGTCGTTATCCTGGATGGCGCCGGCAAAGATTTCGCTGGCGGAGGCGCTGCCGGCATTTATCAGCACGGCGATGGGCAGATCCTTGTTGCGTCCGCGGCCGTCGGCCTTCAGGTCGGTACGGGGACGGGCCTTGCCTTCCATATAGACTATCATGTCACCCGCCTCCATGAATTCGTTGGCCAGCAGCATCGCCTGGTCCAGATAGCCGCCAGTGTTGTCGCGAAGGTCAAACACCAGCCGCTTCATACCCTTGTCTTTAAGCTTGTCTGTGGCCTGCACGAATTCGGCGAAGGTGGTGCGGGCAAACTTGCTGAGTTTGATGTAGCCGGTTGTGTCGTTTATCATGTAGGCCACGTCCACGCTGTGTACGGGAATCTTGTCGCGGGTAATGGTGAAGGGGATCAGTTCGTCGCTACCGTAGCGCAATACACTGATAACCACTTTTGTACCCTTTGGACCGCGCATGAGCGAAATCATTGTGTCCTGCTCCATCTTGACGCCGGCAATGTTGCGGTCGTCGACCTTTATCACGCGGTCACCGACACGAAGGCCGGCACGCTCCGAAGGGCCGCCGGTAATCACCGAATTGACCACGACGGTGTCGTTGGGAACGTTGAACTGTATGCCGATGCCCTCGAATCCGCCGGCAAGAGACTCTTCGGCCTCCTTAAGCTCTTCCGGCGGAAGATATACCGAGTGCGGGTCGAGCTCCTTCATCACCTCGGGGATGATGTCCTCGATAACCTTCTTGTGGTCGATGTCCTCTACATAATTCTTGTCGACGCTCTCCAGCACCAGCATCAGCTTGGACCAGTCGGAATCAAAGGAATTCACGTTGAGCCTGGACTGCCTGATTGGGGCAATCGCACGAACCACCACGATAGTCGCCAGAGCGACCGTCAGCACCCACAGTATGGGGCGCAATATCTTGTAGAACTTATTATCACTCATATTTGCAAACCTCTATTCCGGCCCTCTTGAGCAGATCTATTCCATCTGTAATCCTGTATTCGCGACGGTACACCACCCTCTTTATGCCGCTCTGAATGATGAGTTTGGCGCACTCCATGCACGGGGAGTCGGTCACATACAGCGTGGCCCCCTCGCTGGAGTTGTTGCTCATGGCCACCTTGGTTATGGCGTTGGCCTCGGCGTGCAGAACGTAGGGCTTGGTGACTCCGTCCTCTTCGCACACATTCTCGAAGCCGCGCGGAGTACCGTTGTATCCGTCGGAAATAATCATCCTGTCCTTGACTATCAGGGCTCCGACCTGACGGCGCTGGCAATAGGAATTGCGCGACCAGATCTCTGCCATGTCCAGGTAACTTTTGTCAAACTGTTGTTGTTTGTCTGCCATATCTTGTAAAAAACTATTCCGAAACTGATTGTAAAGAACAAAGATGCGAATAAAGCCCGCCTTTTGCAAGCAAATCGCGATGAGTTCCCCGCTCAACAATTATACCGTCCTGCAGCACGATTATTTCGTCGGCATTCTGGATGGTGCTCAGGCGATGGGCGATTACCAGGCAGGTGCGGTTCTCCATAAGACGGGTGAGAGCGTCCTGCACCAGCCGCTCGCTTTCGGTGTCGAGAGCGCTGGTAGCCTCGTCCAGAATGAGCATGGGCGGGTTTTTCAATACCGCGCGGGCAATTGCGATACGCTGTCGCTGGCCTCCGGAAAGGCGCGACCCGCGGTCGCCGATGTTTGTCTGATAGCCCTTGGGCAGGGCTGATATGAATTCGTCGGCATTGGCAATGCGGGCCGCCCGGACCACGTCGGCCTCGGACACGCCTGCCATACCGAACGATATATTGTTGTAGACCGTGTCGTTGAAAAGAATCGACTCCTGGGTGACCACGCCCAGCAGCGAAATCAAATCGGCGATTCTGTACCGGCGAATATCTTCGCCGTCGATGCGGATGGTGCCGGAGGTGACATCCCAGAACCGCGGGATAAGGTCGGCCAGAGTCGATTTGCCGGCGCCGGAAGGACCCACGATGGCCACCGTCTTCCCCTTCGGGATGGTAAAACTGATATCCTTGAGCACCGGGCCGTCGCCGTAGTCGAAGGTGACGCCGTCGAACTCGATTTTGCTGGAGAAAGCCGCCAGCGGCCGTGCGTCAGGCGCCTCCTTGATCTGGTTTTCGGCATCCAGGATTGCGAAGATTCGTTCGCCAGACACCAGGCCCTTGCGTATGCTGGCGTAGGCGGCGGCGATGGCCTTGGTGGGCTCCAGCACCCGCCAGTAAAAGCCGATGTATACCACGAATGCAGGCCAGCTCATACCCAGCTTGCCGTGCAGGTTGAGCCACCCGCCGTAAAAGAGCACCAGCACCGCCACGGTGATGCCAAGGAACTCGGAGACCGGCGAAGCCAGTTCCTGCCGGTTGCCGATGGCCTGGCTTACCTGCTTGTGCTGCCGGTTGTCCTTGTCGAACTGCCCTTCGACATACTTGCGGGCATTGAATGCCTTGATGATCCGCGAGCCGGAAATCGCCTCCTCGAAGCGGCTGGTAATCTGCCCCATCAGAGTCTGCGTAACCTTTGCCTCGCGGCGCAGATTGTGGGTGATGCGGCTGATTACGAAAGCCGAAACAGGTATCGCAATCAGCGACACTATGGTGAGCCGGGGACTCATGTAGAACAGCATCGCCATGAAACCTATCACCAGCAGCGGTTCGCGGAATATGATGTGGAAGCTGCTGGCCACGGTGTTCTGCACTTCGTTTACGTCGTTGGAGATGCTGGAGAGGATGTCACCCTTACGCTTGTCGGTAAAGTAGCCGACATCCATGGAGCTGATCTTGGAGAAGAGGTCGCGGCGGATGTTCATCATCAGCCGTGTCTTCATGCTCACCAGAATCCGCTGCGAAAAGTAGCGGCAGAGGTTGGCGAAGAAAGATGCCGCAATCAACGCCAGCGACACGAACCACAGGCCGTGCATCACCCCCTTTGAGGTGATGGTCCCGCCCAGCAGATACTGGAACAGCTGTTCGAAATACTGGATGCTGAAAGAGAACTCCGGCTTTGCCGTAACGCCCGTCATGGTCTCCGGCTGGAACAGCACAGAAAGCACCGGACCTATCAGGGCGTAGTTGGCGATGCCGAACACTACCGACAGCACCGACAACGCCAGATAGCCGGGCCAGTAACGGCCGTAAGGCCTGGCATAGGAAAGAATTCTCTTGAAAGTGGACATCCTCTTCTTATTACCAAAACGCAGTATGTCGGATTCCGGCATACTGCGCTTTAATTATCGGCCTTTTAGCCTGCCGAATTATTTAGCCTCCTCTTCTTTCTCTACGAAAGGCATAACCTCGTGAAGCTCAACTTTGAACTTCAGGGTCTGGTTGGGACCCATGGGGCCACGGGGACCGTAAGCCAGGTCGGAAGGGATCCAGAGAGTAACCTCACTGCCCTCGTCGCATTTCTGCAGACCATCCTGCCAACCCTCGATAACGCGGGAAAGCGGGAAAGTGATGGTGTCGTTGCGCTCGTAAGAAGAGTCAAACACCTTGCCGTCCAGGGTAGAACCCTCGTAGCTTACCTTAACGGTATCCTTGACGCTGGTGGGGAACTTGCCGTTACCGGGGCGTACAACCAGGTACTGAACACCCTTGGGAGTCACCTGGACACCTTCTGCGGTAGCGTTCTTTGCGAGGAACTCTTCTCCGGTTACCTTGTTGAGCTCTGCCAGAACGGAGTCACGCTTGCGCATGAAGTCGCTCATATGCTGGTTTACGTACATCTGGTCCAGACCCTCCTTACCCTTGAGAGCGTCCTTGAAACCCTTGACGACCTTGCTATAATTCATATCGCCAAGATTGTTGTTGGTAATGGCCTGTGCGTAGAATACGCCAAGAGCATAGCTGGCATCGTCTACATCGGCTTTGGAGATACCTTTAGGCTGCTTCTCTACAGAAGGAGCATTGCAGCATGATACAGCCACAAACGCTGCAAAAGCGATGACTGCAAAAAATTTGATAGCTTTCATGTTTGGTTAAATTATTTTAAACTATTTAATCGTCTAATTGTGAACCGCAAATATACTCATTTTTTACAAATCTGCCCCAAAAAGTGCATAAGTTTTTTTGGTCATGTCCCGTAATTAAGGTATATTTGATATTCGGGAAGAATCGCGAACACCCCAACTTATGACAGTCAGCAGAGAAGACATCCACGCTAAACTCAAGAAATTCTTCGGGTTCGACTCCTTCAAGGGGAACCAGGAAGAGATTATCACCCACCTTATCGGCGGCGGTGATGCCTTCGTGCTGATGCCTACCGGCGGCGGCAAGTCGCTCTGCTACCAGTTGCCGGCGCTCTGCCTGCCCGGCTGTGCGATTGTCATATCCCCCCTCATCGCCCTGATGAAGAACCAGGTGGATGCCATGCGCGAGTTCGTACAGAGCGAAGACAGCCGTGCCATAGCCCACTTCCTGAACTCGTCGCTGAGCAAGACGCAGATCCAGCAGGTCCGGGCCGACCTGACCTCGGGCCGCACCAAACTGCTATACGTCGCCCCCGAATCGCTCACCAAAGAGGAGAACATCGCGATGCTCAAGACCATCCCGATATCCTTCTACGCTATAGACGAGGCGCACTGTATCTCCGAGTGGGGCCACGACTTCCGCCCGGAGTACCGCCGCATCAACGAGATAGTGTCGCAGATTGGCAAGGCGCCCATGATAGCGCTCACCGCCACCGCCACGCCCAAGGTTCAGAGCGACATCCAGAAGAATCTGGGTATGACCAAGGCCAGGGTGTTCAAATCTTCTTTCAACAGGCCCAACCTTTATTATGAAATCCGCGACAAGACCGAGGCAAAACGCGAGATTATCAAGTTCATAAAGGAGAATCCCGGAAAGAGCGGCATCATCTATTGCCTGAGCCGCAAGAAAGTAGAGGAACTGGCAGAACTGCTGAACGTGAACGGCATCAAGGCACGCCCCTACCACGCCGGCCTGGACGCCGCCACCCGCGCCGCCAACCAGGACGACTTCTTGATGGAGCGGGCCGATGTGATAGTGGCCACCATCGCCTTCGGCATGGGCATCGACAAACCCGACGTCCGTTTCGTGATTCACTACGACGTTCCCAAGAGTCTGGAGGGCTATTATCAGGAGACGGGCCGCGCCGGCCGCGACGGAGGCGAGGGCAAGTGCATCACCTTCTACAACCACAAGGATATCCAGAAGCTGGAGAAATTCATGCAGGGCAAGCCGCTCTCCGAACAGGAAATCGGCAAGCAGTTGCTGCTGGACGTGGTTTCTTATGCCGAGAGCAACCAGTGCCGCCGCAAGATTCTGCTCAATTACTTTGGCGAGGACTACGAGCAGGACAACTGCGGCTGCTGCGACAACTGCCTCTATCCCAAGACCCAGTTCGACGGCAGGCGGGAGATGCTCAACGTGATGGAGCTGATTCTCTCGCTCAAGGAGAATTTCAAGACGGAGCACCTGGCCGACATACTGGCGGGCGTCTCCAACTCTATAATAAAGTCGTACAACCATCACAAGCATCCGCTGTTTGGCGTAGGCAAGGACCGCGACCCCAGATTCTGGGCCGCCGTGATACGCCAGGGCCTGGTGCTGCACCTGCTGGACAAGGATATCGACAAGTACGGCCTTATCAACATCACCGCCAAGGGTATGGAATTCCGCCGGATGCCCTACCCCATCATGCTCACCGAGCAGCGGTCGTTCGCCGAATGTGAAGACGACGATGACGAATCGCCGATGGCCCGCAACAAACCCGGCGCCGGCAGCAGCGGCGACCCCATCCTGCTGGCAATCCTCAAACAGGTGCGCAGCGACCTGGCCCGCAAGAAAAACCTGCCGCCGTGGGTCATCTTTGCCGACCCGTCGCTGGAGGACATGTCCATCCTATATCCCGTCACGCTGGAAGAATTGCATCACTGCCAGGGCGTTGGCGAGGGCAAGGCGCGCAAGTTCGGCGACGAGTTCATCAAGGTGATTGCCCGCTATGTTGAGGAGAACGACATCCTGCGTCCCGACGACATCCTGGTGCGCAACGTGGCCAACAAATCGGCCAACAAGGTCTTCATTATCCAGAGCATAGACCGCAAGATGCCTTTCGAGGACATCTGCCGCGCCAAGGATATGGATATGGAGGAGCTGCTCACGGAAATCGAGTCGATAGTGAGCTCCGGTACCCGCATCAATATCGACTACTACATCCACCGGGCCGTGGACCCCGACGACATGGAGGATATCTACGAATACTTCAAGGAGGAGGCCCACAGCGACTCGATAGACGAGGCGATGCGTGACCTCGGCGACTACGACGAAATGGAAGTGCGGCTGGTACGCATCAAATTCATCTCGGAAATCGGTAACTAATCCAGATCAATCCAGTTTATTGAAGAGTCCCTGCGCCAGTAGGTCATCTGCTTTTTGGCGTAGTGGCGGCTGTTGCGCTTAATCAGACGCACAGCTTCTTCCAGAGGATATTTGCCGTCGAAATAGTCGAACAATTCCTTATAGCCGACGGTGTTCAAGGCGGGCAAATTGCGATATGGCAACAGGCTTCGCGCCTCCGCCTCCAGGCCCGCCGACATCATGGCATCCACACGGGCGTCGATGCGCGCATAAAGCTGCTCTCGGTTGCGGCGCAGACCGATTTTTTCGATTTCGAAAGGACGCGACTTGACCGGGGCGGTTTTGTACGAAGAAAACTTGCGGCCGGTGGCGATGGTCACCTCCAGGGCGCGGACCAGCCGCTGCCGGTTGGAGATGTCGATTGCAGCATAACTCTCAGGATCAAGCTTTTCAAGCTCTTTCTGAAGGGCTTCGATGCCACCCTCTTCCATCTGCCGCATCAAACGCTCCCGGATTTCCAGGTCGGCGGGCGGAAAGTCGTCCAGGCCGTCGCACAGGGCGTCGATGTAGAAGCCGCTGCCGCCGGTGGCCACCAGGGTATCGTGGTCCTTGAATAGTTCTTCCAGCAGCGCCAGAGCCTCCAGCTCGAACAAGCCGGCGGTGTAATGCTCGGTGACGGAGTGATTTGCTATCAGATAGTGCTTCACGGCGGCCAGCTGCTCAGGAGTCGGACGTGCCACGCCGATATTCATCTCCTTGAAAATCTGCCGTGAATCGCAGTTGATTATGGGCGAAGAGAACTCCTTCGCCTTTTCTACGGCAAAGTCGCTCTTGCCCACAGCGGTGGGCCCCAGTACTATAAGGAGTTTTTTAGTCAAGCGTGTCGTCTTCCAGACCGCCGTCGTAGATCTGATCTTCTTCCTCTGTCTCGTCCTCTTCGTCGTCATCGTCATTAACGTCTTCCATGACGGCTTTGGCGCCCCTGACGGGGTTCTCGTAGAGGTAATCCTCGTACTTGTCGGCAAACTGGCCGGGGTTGTGACCCTTCTCTGCAATAATGCAGGGATAGCTCAGGCGCCGCTCTTCGGGGATTTCGCCCTCAATCACAAGGTCTATTTTGCGCTTGCTGCGCAGGTCGTAAATCAGTTCGATGGTCATCTGGCCCCTGCCGACCACATCGGCAAAGGTAATCTTGTCCAACGAGCCGTCGCCCAAATCAAAGAGGCCGTACTGCGCGGTGCAGTTTCCCTTGGCGTCGTATGCCTTGTATATCACCATCTGGTCGGTGGAGAAACACAGCTCGCCCAGAATATAGCGGTTGAACCGGAACAGATTCATGTCGGAACGCACCGCGAACTCTCTCATAAACACCTTGCTGACAGGCACTGTCGCTTTGATCTTGTATATCATGATTGCCTCTTTAAGTCTTGGGTTACTTTGCAAAAGTACAAAAAAAGGCGTATATTCGCAACTCAGATGAACCCCGGGCAACAATCGGCCACAGATTGCTTCAAAAGCATCTCGTCCCCATCCAAAGGAATCTACAAGGACAAGGGGAGCAAATTCCTTTCTTTTGCATATCCGGTAACCTCGGAAGCCGAGGCCAAAACCCTGATAGCCAGCCTTAAAAAGGAATATTTTGACGCCCGCCACCATTGCTGGGCATACCGCCTGGGACACACGGGCGAAGCCTTCCGTTATAACGACGACGGCGAACCATCTTCCACCGCCGGCAAACCGATTTACGGGCAGATACTGTCCAACGAACTCAGCGACATACTGATAGTGGTGGTGCGCTACTTCGGCGGCATCCTGCTGGGCACCTCCGGCCTGATAGTCGCCTACAAATCTGCTGCCGCCGACGCCATAGCAAACGCCACCATCATAGAAAAGACGGCCACGGTGCGCCTCAGAGTAGAGTTCGACTACCTGCAGATGAACGCGGTGATGAAGTGTCTGAAAGACTTCCAGCTGACCCCGCAGAACACCATATACGACAACGGCTGCAGCCTGGAAGTTGACGTGCGGCTGACATCGGAAAAATCTTTTACTGAATCAATTCAAAAATTCTCCATATGCCAAAGAGTCTGATATCAATACACGACTTCTCCAAGGAGGAGATCCTGCACATCCTCTCGGTTGCCAGAGAAATGGAGGCGGACAAGAGCCAGAAGCTGCTGGACGGAAAGGTGGTGGCGTGTCTCTTCTTCGAGCCCTCCACCCGCACCCGCCTCAGTTTCGAGACAGCGGCCAACCGTTTGGGCGCCCGCGTGATAGGCTTCAGCGACGTGGCCAACACCAGCATCAGCAAGGGCGAGACGCTCAAGGACACCATAAAGATGGTCTCCAACTACGTGGACATCATTGTGATGCGACATCCCCTGGAGGGTGCGGCACGATATGCCAGCGAGGTGTGCGACATCCCGGTGGTCAACGCCGGCGACGGTGCCAACCAGCACCCCAGCCAGACGCTGCTGGACCTCTACACCATCCTTCAAACTCAAGGCAGGCTGGAAGATGTCACCATCAACATGGTGGGTGATTTGAAATACGGCCGCACGGTGCACTCGCTGCTGCAGGCGATGTCACACTTCAACCCCAGGTTCTTCTTTACCGCCCCCGACGAACTCAAGCTGCCGGCAGAATACAAGTCATTCATGGACTCCCGCGGCATCCCCTACAAGGAGAGCCGCTCGCTGCAGGAGCACCTGTGCGACTGCGACATACTCTATATGACCCGCGTCCAGCAGGAGCGCTTCAGCGACCCGATGGAATACGAAAAAGTGAAGGACGTCTACCGGCTGGAACGCGCCATGCTGCAGGGCGTCCGTGACAATATGAAGATTCTCCACCCGCTGCCGCGAGTGGGCGAAATCGCCGCCGACGTGGACGACACTCCGTATGCATATTATTACAAACAGGCAGAGAACGGCATGTACGTGCGAATGGCCATCATAGCCTATCTTCTCGGATACAAATAAACCGCAGGCCTATGTCAGAGAAACACACCCAACTCAAAGTGAGTGCCATCAAGGACGGCACCGTACTGGACCACATCCCAGCCCAGAGCATCTTTCAGGTAATCGACATCCTGGACCTGGCCCACTCCGTGAATCCCGTCACAATCGGCGTCAACCTGGAGAGCCGGTCGCTGGGCCGCAAGGGCATCATCAAAGTATCCGACCGCTTCTTTGCCGACGAAGAGTTGAATCGCATCGCACTGGCCGCGCCGGACGCAACCGTCAATATCATAAAGGATTACGAGGTCGTCCAGAAAAAGAAGATAGACCTGCCCGAAACGGTGGTCGGCATTGCCAAATGTTCCAACCCGATGTGCGTGACCAACCACCAGCCTGTACCTACCAGGTTCAGCACCGTGGTTGACCACAAAAAAGTTAAACTATTGTGCCACTATTGCGAAAAAACCACCGAAGAATTTATACCTTTGGGACACTAATAAGAATGATTATAAAACCACTTATACAAGCATGAAAAAAGCTTATAATTTCAACGCCGGCCCCTGCGTTCTCCCCAAGGAGGCCATAGAGAAAGCCATAGAGGCTCTCAAAGATTTCAAAGGGACCGGAATGTCGGTAATTGAGGTTTCCCACCGCAGCAAAGAGTGGGAAGAGGTGATGAACGAGTGCCGTGCACTCTGGAGAGAACTCCTCAATATCCCGGAAGAATATGAAGTCCTGTTTATGGCCGGCGGTGCATCCACCCAGTTCCTCTGCGTGCCGATGAACCTTCTGGAGAAGAAGGCTGCCTACCTGGAGACCGGCGTATGGGCAAAGAAAGCCTGCAAAGAGGCTTCTGCGCTGGGCGAGACGGTGGTAGTGGCATCTTCTGCCGACAAGACCTTCAGTTATATCCCCAAAGGCTGGACAATCCCCACCGACGTGGATTATTTCCATATCACCACCAACAATACCATATACGGCACCGAGATCCGCAAGGACATTGACAGCCCCGTGCCCCTGATTGCCGATATGTCTTCCGATATCATGAGCCGTCCTGTCGACGTCAAGAAGTACGGCATCATATACGGCGGCGCACAGAAGAACGTGGGCCCCGCCGGCGTCGCTTTCGCCATTGTCCGCAAGGATATCCTGGGCAAGGTCAGCCGCCACATCCCCACCATGCTAAACTACCAGACCCATATCGACGGCGGTTCCATGTTCAACACCCCGCCGGTGTTCTCCATCTTCGTTATGAACGAAACTCTCAAGTGGCTCAAGGGCCTGGGCGGTGTAGAGGCCATCAACAAAATCAACGTCAAGAAAGCGCAGATGCTCTACGACGAGATTGACCGCAACAGCATGTTCGTGGGCACCGCAGCCAAGGAAGACCGTTCCATCATGAACATCTGCTTTGTAATGGCTCCCGGCAAGGAGGCTCTGCAGGACGAATTTCTCTCATTTGCCAAAGAGCGCGGCATGGTGGGCATCAAGGGCCACCGCAGCGTAGGCGGCTTCCGCGCATCGCTCTACAATGCATGCCCCGTAGAGGCTGTCGAGGCGCTCATCGCCACCATGCAGGAATTTGAAAAACTTCACAAATAAGATACGATGAAAGTTTTAGTTGCAACCGAAAAACCTTTCGCAGCCGCAGCCGTGGCTGGCATCAGAAATATAGTGGAAGGCGCCGGCCACACGCTGGCGCTGCTTGAGAAATATACATCCAAAGAAGAACTTCTGGCAGCCGTTGCCGATGCCGACGCGATGATTGTCCGTTCTGACAAAGTCACCGCCGAGGTCGCCGAAGCCGCCAAAAACCTCAAGATCGTGGTCCGCGCCGGCGCAGGCTTCGACAATCTGGACCTGGACGCCCTCAGCGCCCGCAAAGTGGTGGCAATGAACACCCCCGGCCAAAACGCCAATGCCGTGGCCGAGCTCGCCATCGCAATGATGATATTCATGTGCCGCAACCAGTTCACCCCCGCCACCGGTTCTGAGGTGATGGGCAAGAAGATCGGCATCCAGGCTTTCGGCAACGTCGGCCGTCTGGTGGGCAAGAAGGCCGAGGCGCTGGGGATGAGCGTGATGGCAATCGACCCGTTTATTCCTGCAGAGAAGATCACCGAACTTGGCGCGACTCCCGCCGCCAGTCTGGAAGAGCTTTACTCCAACTGCAACTTCGTACCCATCCACATTCCCGCCACTCCGGAGACCATCGGCAGCATCGGTTATGATTTGATAACCAAGATGCCCAAGGGAGCCGTGCTCATCAACACCGCCCGCAAGGAGGTCATTGACGAAGCCGGCCTGGCAAAGGCGCTGGAAGATCGTCCCGATTTGAAATACGCCACCGACATCGCCCCCGGCAACTACGAGCAGCTGCGCGAAAAGTTTGGCGAGCGCGTATTCGCCACTCCCAAGAAGATGGGCGCCCAGACCGCAGAAGCCAATATGAACGCAGGCCTCGCCGCCGCTAACCAGATCTGCGCATTCTTCAAGGATGGCTGCACACGGTTCCAACTGAACAAATTCTAAACATATATGGTAAAAGTCAAACCTTTTGCTGCACTTCGGCCGCCTAAACAATATGCGGCCGAAGTTGCTTCTCGCCCCTATGATGTGCTCAATTCAGAGGAGGCGAAGGCCGAGGCGGGCGAGAAATCGCTGCTTCACATAATCAAACCCGAGATTGATTTCGACCCCATTGCCGGCGAGCACGAGCCGCGCGTATATGCCAAGGCGGTGGAGAATCTCAAGAAATGGCAGTCCAACGGCTGGCTGGTTAAGGAGCCCCGGGAGAACTACTATCTCTACGCCCAGACCATGGACGGCCGCACCCAGTACGGCTTTGTGCTCTGCGCTTATGTAGACGATTATCTCTCCGGCGCCATCAAGAAGCACGAGCTCACCCGCAAGGAGAAGGAAGACGACCGTATGCGCCACTTCCGCGACCAGAACGCCAACGTAGAGCCGGTATTCCTGGCATTCCGCGACAATGAGGTGCTGGGCGACATCATCCGCCGCACAACCTCCGGCAAGCCCGAATACGACTTTGTGGCAGAAGACGGAATAGGCCACACCCTTTGGGTCATTGACGACGACGCCACGATAACGGCCATTACAAAAGCTTTTGCCGGCATCGACGCCATGTACATCGCCGACGGCCACCACCGTACCGCCGCCAGCGTCCGCATCGGTGTAGAGAAGCGTGAGCAGAACCCCAACCACCACGGCGACGAGGAATACAACTACTTCATGGCGGTTGCATTCCCCAAGAGCGAACTCAAGATTATGGACTACAACCGCGTGGTAAAAGACCTCAACGGCCTTTCTGCCAAGCAGTTTATTGAGGCGCTTCAGAAAGACTTCGAGGTTGAGTGCCGTTGCGATTGCACTTTAGACGGGGGCAAGTGCGAGTGTGAACTCCCCTGCCACTGCCCTTCCACAGTGCCTTACCGGCCGGAGAAACTCCACAACTTCTCCATGTATCTGGAGGGTGTGTGGTATTCTCTCACTGCCAAGCCCGGCACATACAACGACAACGACCCCATCGGGGTGCTGGACGTCACCGTGCTCTCCAACCTGGTGCTGGACAAGATATTAGGCATCAAGGATCTGCGCACCGACAAGCGCATCGACTTTGTGGGCGGCATCCGCGGCCTGGGAGAACTCAAGAAACGCGTGGATTCCGGCGAGATGGCGGTGGCCTTCGCCCTCTATCCCGTGTCGATGGACCAGCTCATCAACATTGCCGACACCGGCAACATAATGCCTCCCAAAACCACATGGTTCGAACCCAAGCTGCGAAGCGGCCTGTTTATTCATTTTTTGGAATAAAATTCTTACCTTAGTGGAGATTTACCCATCCGGACAATTATAATCATTAAACAAATATCGTTATGACAGAAACCAAGAAACAAAACTACACACCGGCCATCATCGTGATGTTTGCCCTCTTCTTCATGATTGCATTCGTCACCAACCTCGCAGGTTCGATGGGTGTGGTAGTAACCAACCAGTTTGGCGCAAGCAAGGCCCTCAGCCAGCTCGGTACTCTCGCAAACTTTATCGCATACGCCTGCATGGGTATCCCCGCAGGCATCATCCTTCGCCGCAAGGGTTATAAATTCACCGCCCTGGCAGCCGTTATCGTCGGCTTCATCGGCGTTGCAATCCAGTTCCTCAGCGGTTATGCAGAGAGCTTCTTCGTATATGTGCTGGGCGCATTCGTGGCCGGCTTCTCAATGTGTATGCTCAACATCGTCGTAAACCCCATGCTCAACACCCTGGGTGGCGGCGGAAACAAGGGTAACCAGCTCATCCAGATGGGCGGCAGCTGCAACTCCATCGGTGGTACCATCGCTCCCATCCTGGTAGGTTGGCTCGTGGGCGGTTCCATCGAGAACGCTACAGTGGCTAAGGCAGCTCCGGTCATGATCATCGCAATGGCCATCTTCGCCATCGCATTCCTGGTAATCCTCTTCACCAAGATTCCCGAGCCGCACATGGAAACCGCAGAAGAGAAGGCTGCACGTCTTGCAGGTACTGCAGAAAAGGATAAGCACAGCCCTCTGAGCTTCCGTCACTTCGTACTGGGCGCCATCGCCATCTTCTTCTATGTAGGTATCGAGGTTGGTATCCCCAACACCGCCAACATCCACTTCTCCAGCCTTAGCACCGTAGGTCCCGCTATCGCAGGTACGTTCATCGGCGCTTACTGGTTCTGCATGCTGATTGGCCGTCTGCTGGGCAGCGCCATCGGCGGCAAGGTTTCCAGCAAGGCGATGCTCATCACCACTTCTCTGGTAGCCATCATCTTCCTGATCCTGGCGATGTTCATCCCCGAGAGCAACACTATCACAATTGCCAAATACACCGTTCCCGTCAGCCTCGTATTCCTGACTCTCTGCGGTCTGTGCACCTCCGTGATGTGGGGTTCCATCTTCAACCTCTCTACCGAGGGCCTTGGCAAATACACTGCTCCCGCTTCCGGTATCTTCATGACCCTGGTTTGCGGCGGCGGTATCATCCCGTTCCTGCAGAACCTGCTGGCCGACAAGGTCGGTTCAATTCCCAGCTACTGGCTGCTGGTTGCATGCCTGCTGTTCCTGTTGTTCTACGGCCTTGCAGGTCACAAGAATGTAAACAAGGATATCCCCGTTGAATAATCGATTATGACAGAGACTATGGACAAACCTTACGTAGCGGGAGTTGACATTGGTGGCCAGACCACCAAGATAGGCATCGTGGACCGTCGCGGCGACATCGTGGCCCAGACCGTCATCACTTCAAAGTACGGTGCCGACGAAGGCAAGAAATTCATGGATTCGGTGTGCGACGCCATCAAGGACCTCGCTAAAGGTGTCGGTATGGACCAGATACAGGGTGTCGGAATCGGCGCCCCCAACGGCAACTACTACACCGGCGAGATTGCATTCGCACCCAACCTCCCCTGGGCCAAGAACGGCGCAGTGCCCCTCAAGAAATATATGGAAGGCCGCCTGGGCGTGCCTGTTACCCTTACCAACGACGCCAACGCCGCCGCCATGGGCGAAATGAAATACGGCGCTGCCCTAGGTATGAAGAACTTTATTATGATTACCCTAGGCACCGGCGTGGGCAGCGGCATCATCATCAACGGTGAGCTGGTATACGGTCACGACGGTTTTGCAGGCGAACTGGGCCACACCAACGTGGTACGCCACAACGGCCGTCAGTGCGGTTGCGGCAAGCTCGGCTGCCTGGAGGCATACGCATCGGCCATCGGAGTCGCCCGCACCGCCCGCGAGTGGCTCGCAAGCGGCAAATACGAAGGCAGCGTGCTGGCAGATGTAGAAGATATCACCTCCAAGGATGTTTATGAAGCAGCCGTGAAGGGCGACCAGCTGGCACTGGACGTATTTAAATTCACCGGCACCATTCTGGGCCGTCAGTTTGCCGATTTCGTGGCGTTCAGCGCCCCCGAGGCCATCGTGGTTTTTGGCGGTCTGGCACGCGCCGGCGAATTCATCTTCAAGCCCATCAAAGAGGCTTTGGAGGCCAACCTGCTCCCCATCTGGAAAGGCAAGGTAGCCGTCATCCCTTCCGCACTCAAAGAGTCCGACGCCGCAATCCTGGGCGCCAGCGCTCTGGCATGGTAATTAACTTTCGACACCGATTATGAAAAAATTATTAGCTCTGATAATGATTGCCGCTGCGGCAGTTTCCTGCGGCGGCAAGACCTTCACCGTAAATGGTTCCGTATCCCCCACCGACGACCTTAAGGACGCGATGGCGCTCATGCAGAACATCTTTACCGGCAAGGTCGACACTGCGATGCTCGTGAACGGCAAGTTCACCTTCTCCGGCGACATCGATACCACCGCCATCGAGATGCTCTCCCTTAATGTACCCGGCGGCCGCGTGTTGTTCATTCCGGAATGCAAGAACATCACCGTAGATCTCGATTCCGTTTCTGTGGAGGCCGGTCCTCTGACAGATCGCATCCAAGATTTCTTTGATGCAATGCGCAACGCCAACGACGAAGAGAGCTTCATCGCTGCCGTAGACGAGGCTATTTCCGGCAACAAGGCCAACGCCATCGGTCTGCTCGCACTGCAGCAGATTCTCCCCGCCCTCGAGTCGGAAGAGGAACTTGCAGGTTATCTCGACGGCGCAGCTGACTTCATCGTAAATGACGAGAGAGTACAGGCAGCCGCAAATGCACTGAAGGCTGTGGCCGAGACCGCTGCCGGCAAGCCGTTCAAGGAGATTAACGGAGAGGATGCCGCTGGCAACCCCGCCGCCCTTGGCGATTTCGCAGGCAAAGGCAAGTACACCCTGATAGATTTCTGGGCATCCTGGTGCGGTCCCTGCCGTCGCGAGATACCTTATCTGGTAGCCATCGACAAGGACTATGCAAACAAGAATGTCCAGGTGCTGGGCATCAACGTATGGGACGAGAAAGAGAAAGGCCTCAAGGCCATGGAAGAGCTGGGTATCAAGTACCCCGTGATATTCGTAGCCGACAAGAGCGCTACTGACGCCTACGGCGTGCAGGGCATCCCCCAGATCATCCTTATCGGTCCCGACGGCAATATCCTGGAGCGCAACCTGCGTGGCGAGGGCATCGCCGCCGCTATTGACAAATATGTGAAATAACTCTATATTTGCACCCTCTAAAGCCTTTTTAGCTCAGTCGGTAGAGCAGCTCATTCGTAATGAGCAGGTCGCGGGTTCGAGTCCCGTGAAAGGCTCGCACAAAAAAACCTGGCAAATGCCAGGTTTTTTTGTGCGCCTTTCACGGCCTTAGATCTCAATTTTTACAACTACTTTCTTTACATGGACAGGGGTGGTGAGGCAGATTTGGGGCATGTGGCCGTCCTGGGGATAGAGGATGGTGAAGTACCCGCCGCCAATGGGCAAATCGATGGGGGCTGTGCCGTTCTCAGCATAGAAAGCGGCGTCGCAATCGGGATTGTAGGCCTTGGTCTCCCTGAGTTTTTCAAGCGGCAGGCAGCAGACCTTCTCCTCCCCTTTTAGTAGGAACTGGATGTCCAGGAAGCGCCTGTGAGCTTCATACCCGTAAGGGTTCTCCCGCAGGGTTTCATATTCAGAAACAATTGCCTTCACGCGGCTGTTTATCTGATGTACACCGCAGGCGATGTCGGTACTGGCATTCTTGAGGAACGCGAGACCTTCATAAATGTCGCCAGAAAGGCTCTTGTAGAGTTCGATATTGTCTAAAGAATCGTAGATCATATTTCACAAACAATTACATTCCTGAATCTGCCCATCCGAAAGGATGGCTTGCAAGCGGCAGAGATGCCAGGGGGTGATAATCGCCCTTGAGGCCTATCGGCTCCGCATTGCGGATCTGGCTTACTATCTCTATGCACGCACGTGCCTCCGACAGCCGGAATCCGTCGCCGGCAAGAATCTTCTTGTAGCTTTCCGTGTGCAATTCGGTAAAGCCTTCTGAAAACTCAAAAGACTCCCCGTCTATTGTCATACACCGGTAGACTCTTTTACCGGCCGCCTTGGCCTCCTGCGGCAGACATTCCGAATTGATGCTCAGGAAATAGCGTACTCTGGCCTTCTTGAATTGCAGGAATCCGGCCACACGGTCAAAGCGCTTGACGTGGACGATATTCTGCTCCACGGGGCCGAACACCCACTGCAGCATATCGTAGAAGTGCACTCCTATGTTGGTTGCCACACCGCCACTCTTGTGGACATCCCCTTTCCAGGAAGCATAATACCACTTGCCGCGTGACGTCATGTAGGTCAAATCCACATCGTAAATTTTGTCTTCCGGACCCTCATCCACCTTTTTCTTGAGCGCAATAATTGACGGATGAAGACGGAGCTGAAGGATATTGTACACGCGATGTCCCTCTACCTGTTCCACCTTCTCCAGTTCATCTATATTATGAGGGTTCAGTACCAGAGGCTTCTCGCAAATGACATCGCAACCGAGCCGCATCCCGTAACGGATAAACGCATCGTGGGTATAGTTCGGCGTGCAAATGCTCAGCCATTCACATTTCCGGTCGGTATGCATCTGCTTTGTACAGAACCTGTCAAATAATTCATGCTCAGTAAAAAAGAAACAATCCGGGAAATAACTGTCCAGCAAACCTACGCTGTCAAACTTGTCATAGGCAGCCAAAAGATTGTTTCCGGTCTCTTTTATAGCCTTCAGATGCCGGGGAGCTATGTAGCCGGCAACTCCAACCATCGCAAACTGTGCCATATACTATTTTTTCTTGTGTTTCTTTTTCTTGTCAGTCTCGCCGGAATCATTGTCTGCCCCTTCACCGTAGCCATAACCGTAACCATAGCCGTAACCGTAGCCATAGCCGTAGCCATAGCCGTAACCGTAACCGTAACGTCCATAGGTCCGGGTGCGTTTCTGGTATTCCACGTCATTGATAACTATCATCATATTGGGGAATTCACCGTGATCTTTAAGCGCCTGCAAATCGGGCAACATACGTTTGTCGACCTTACGGGAGCGCAGTATGAATACCGTCACATCAGCAATTCGCTTGATAATGTTGGCATCTGCAACCACGCCTGAAGGCAACGCATCTATAAGGATATACTCATAACGTTCACGCAAATAGCCCATTAACGTATCCAGGCGGTTATTGCTCAAAAGTTCCGCGGGGTTTGGCGGCAGCGGACCGGAAAGAATCACATCGACACCGGGAGCAATCAGATCGTGACGGATCAGGGGTTCTATTTCTGAAGTTTTACCTGCCAGATATGTAGAGAATCCCGCCTCCTTACGGTTGGCAATATTGTGCGACAGCGTACCTTTGCGCAGGTCCAGGTCCAACAAAATGACCTTTTTATTAACCATTGCAAGACCGGCGGCCAGATTGGTCGTGATAAATGTCTTGCCGGAATTCTCTACCAACGACAAGAACAGGTATGTCGTAGCACTGGCATCCTGCTTTATTGTATATTCCAGATTGCTGCGCAAAATACGGAATGCCTCCGAAATTGGATCCCGATTGTTTTCTGTAATTACTATATTCCGTTTGTCACCACGCTTCTTTGAAGGTATCTCGCCCAGCACCGGGATATCCACATATTGTTCCACATCCTTGCGGTATCGGATTCTGGTGTCAAATACCCTCATCAAGAAGATGAACAGGAACGGGAACAACATACCCAGAATCACACCAATGGAGATACTTTTCTTCATTTTGGGTGACACCGGCGTAGAATTGCGGCGGGCCCTGTCTACGAACTTTGCATTGCCTTCAATGGAAGGCCGGCTAATGAGAAGTTCCTCCCTCTTGCTTAACAGAGAAAGATACAGTCCTTCCTTGATGCCCTGGACCCTGGCAATATTGCCGACATATACCTGGCCTCCCGGCACGCTGCGTATCTTTGAATCGGCCCGGCGGCCAATCTCCTCAACAGCCTGAATTTTCTGTTCCAAAGCACCTATGTACGTTGCCAGCAGCTTGTTCAAATTGCTTTTCAGGGTAGACTGCTCCAGCTTCATATTCTGCACCAGTGGATTATTTAGCGTTCCCGATTCTTCGTATTTGTCGAGCTTCAACACAAGTTCGTTGAAATGGGCTATGGTGCTGCGGATATTTTCATCTTCTACGTTTATTGTTACCGGGAACAACCGGTTTTCTGTGTTGGCCTCCGTAAGCGACTGCAGATACTGCGCGTGGGATATCTGGGCACGCAGGCGGTCAGCCTCCTCTGCCGATTCGATGCTGGCCGCAATATACGCCTGGCCGAAATCTTCAACGTTCAACAGCTGATTCTCACGTTTGAACGATGCCAGCTGTGACTCCTGGGCGCCTAGTTCTGCATCCAACTGGGCAATACGGCTGTTGATATAGTCCGATGTCTGGCTCAGTATGGCTTCCTTCTCGTCAATGGTATTCTCGTTATATACAACTATCAACTCGTTAAGTATGTCGGCAGCCCGCTGCGGAGAAGTATCTTGAAGGGACAAATCCACCAGCCATTCCGCCGCATTGCTGCGGTTCACATGGACGCGCGAGCGGTAAGATTCAGCCACGGAGAAGATATTGCGATGCTCCACCAAGATAGGACTGTCGTAATATGTCTCACGCAAAGCCCATGTGGGCAGCACACACAGCCGTCCGTAAGCGGTAGACAGAGTATCACCGAACCGCCCCTGGATAGGCTCATTGCCGGCAATTTCTGCCACAAAGGTAGAATCTGGCGAGAGCATTACAGACAATGACGCCGTCCCGCTCTCCTCGACATCGGGCAACAACACCTGAATGGGAGATTCGCCGTAGAGATCTTTTACCCGCCTGACCAGTTTCGTCTTGTATCGGTACGACATTCCCAGATTCAGCCTGCGGGCCACCTCCAGCATTGCAGTTTCGGACTTCAGGATGATAATTTCATCGTTCAAAGTATTCCACTGCCCGGTAGTACGCCTGCTGGTAAAAGACTCAAGAATAGCCGCCGTGCTGCCATCGAACGAACTGGGCGTCACCGAATGAATTTTGATCTTTGCATGGCTTTCATATATACGGTCGGCACGATCTGCGTAAAACCAGGCCAGCACGCCTCCAATGGCAGCACACAATACCAGCCAATGGAGATTATGCAATACCGTTACCAGGATATCCTTGATTGACAGCGCATTCGCGTCTTTCTTCTCCAGAAAGGACAGGTCGGTTGAGTGACTCTCTTGTGCCATAATATAATTATTCGCGATTAATTAACAGGATTGATATAATCAAAGATGCAAAACTTGCGGCCGAAGTAAAGAAAGACATTATACTTCTAAACTGGTCAGATGAATCCATAATGTTTTTGTAGGATCTGTCCTGCGTGATAATAAAATCGTTCTGCTGCAGCATAAAAAACGGATCCTGGAACACGTCGGAAGATCGAGGATCCAGATAGCGGGTCACCATCTTCCCGTCTACCTCGCGCATAACGGCTATTTTACTCCGGTTGGTGTATACGTTCAGATCGCCGGAGAGCGCCAGGGCCTCCAGGAATGTGCATCTTTCGTTGTTGATTGTGATGGCCTTTCCACCGTTGGAACCCAAAAAGAACACTTTGAAATCCCTGAAGCGCACCATCACGAAGGGGTCGCTCAAATAATTCCCCTTAACCAGCATTTCGCGAATCTTGTCCTGGAGTTTAAGACGCGTCAGGCCGGCTGCCTGGATAACGCCCAATACCGGAAGCTCTACATTTCCATACTGATCTACCAGATAGTATAGATTCTGCTGATTCGAGTTGCTCATACCCTGTACTCCGCTCCGCAAATTGAACGGAATCGCCAAATCCTTGTCAAAACAAGTAATATAGATATCCAGCTCATCGTAGGGACAGATAACCGCTTCAAACCTGTTTTCCAATTCGATTTGCGATTCGTGAGTCATATCCTGCAGGTAAGCAACCTGCCTGGTTGTTATGCAAGACGAAACCAAAGCCACGAACAGGGCCAAAAGCCCGCCTCTAATAATTGTTCGGATTTTCATTTGTCTATTTGTTTCTGTTTATCATCAAGTATTTCACAATATTTTTCACCGACTGCACACCTGACTCCCAACACCATGCCAATCCAAAGGGATTCCAACGCTGAGGATGTACGGTAATCATCATATTCTTTGGAATCGCCCTTTTTTTCAGTCCAGATATTACATCATCGGTAGAATGGAACACAAGCCCCTGAGCGCTCCATTGCTCCTGGAACAGGGGTATCTTATCCCTAACGCTGACCTTCCAGCCATCCCAGCGGCGACCGGTATCGGTCAGGTAAAAGGTGGTAGAAAAATCGGTATCCAGATAGGGCTCATTCTCTATGCCAAGCTTATGGTAGTCATACTTTTTCCAGATGTCTCGGCTGTCGTAAGGCGAACGCGGGCTGCCGTGCATACAGATGCTCCGCACCGGCGTCAACGCCCTAAGGCGCTCCAGATTGCGGCAGAAATCATTATATGCCTCATCTATATCACCACCGCACGTAGTCAGAGATTCATAATGGTAGCCTATCTCATGTCCAAGCGCGGCAATCTCCCGGATTACCTGTTCGTCCCAGCTCTGCGGTACAGCACGGAAATAATAGATCCCCTGCATACCCAACTCTGATTCCAGACGGGCCGTACGCAGGCTGTTAGCGGGCCATGCATCCACATCGTGCCGCAAAACAAGCGTCTCGAAGCCATAGCCCAGCAGGCTCAGCAGCAGGTCGCGATACTTATGAATAGTAAAGTCCATTTGAATACGAAATGTTAACTTACTACTTTTCCGACATTTTTCCAAATCGGGATTCAGTCAATAAGTCAACGGAACCTCCACTGATAGTCCGGATTCTCCTGCATAATGCGGCGGCTTTCCGGGTAATTTTCAATAAACCAGGTCAAAAACTTGGCATAGTCTATCTTCTCGGAGAGCATCTTCTGGCGGCGCTGTGCACACACTTCCTTACGGTCGTGCATATCAAGCCAGCGCTGAATGGAGGCAAAGAAACCCTCCACATCGTTTGTCTTGTGTCCAAAGCCCAACCGGTAGTCATTTTCAAGCTCGTTCAAATATGAGAGCCGGCCAACGAAATCGTTGAACCGCACAAACGGCGTCCCAAGAACCCCAGCCTCCGCCGCCATAGTCTGGCTGTCGCCTATGTAGAGCGAAGCAAACGCCATCACGTGGTGTATGTCAAGTGGATCTATCTTTATGCGATACTGCTCGAACTGCGGCTCCAATGGGCGCTCAGAAGTAATGTATATTTTACCGTGAGGCCGAAGCTTATCTATCATCCGCTCCGCAATCTTAGTGTCGATTCCACGAATACCGACATCGTGGTAGGCGGTCAGTTGTGCAAAGCGCACCAAAAAGTAAGGTTGTGTGGTGTCTATCCCATACTGTTGAACCTTCGCAATATCGGGTGTGAAGTGATTTGGATGCAGATATGCGAGTTCGTGATATGAATGAACGCCTGTCTTCTTAGCCACCCACTTCCCCACGCTGCAGCAATCCGGAGCTATTATGCCAGTGAACCACGGATAAAACATCTTGGCGAACAGCGGAGTGGCTTCAGCGTCGTCTTCATCACAATCGAACGATGGAATCCGGAACCATTTCCCGATATATGAAATAACCCCGTCCGACCCAATCAAAAAATCGGGTTTCGTACGCCGGACAATCCGCCCGACTTCCCACGTTTTTTGAATAAGGGACGTGGCCTGTCCGGCCTTTCCTGCCGTCCGGGAACGCTCCTTTACTTTTATGTAATCGATTCCTGTATTGATACACAATTGTTCCAGTACATCCTTTGGCCTGATAACCGGAATAACACGGTGACCGTCCTCCTCCAAAGCCTTCATTGTAAGCCGGAATAGATGGAAATGTGCCGGATGGCTAATCATAAACAAGACTGTCTTCATAGCTTTACAATCTCTTCATTAGACTGACACCTACTTTGCCCACATTATACAAAAACTTGTCAGATACATATTTAAACCTTCCGAATTCCTTCAGTTCTCCGCCAAACTTTGCCTTGAACTCCCTGACTCCATACCCTCCGTCTCCAGGCGCCCCTGCGCCCATCATATCAAACCGCTTGCAACCACTCTCGGCAGCAAATTGAATTGCAGAATATGTAGCCAGAATAGATGGATAAATGTTTTTATAGACCCCGTCCAGTCCGCACACATACCATTCGTATGTTGCTTCTTTATCATAGACGCACAACATTCCGCCAATAACTCTCTCTTGATACTGTACCAGGATATACTTACAAAACGGCATCTTTTGCAGCTCTGTAAAAAATTCCAGAGGGAATAACGGCTTTTTGATTTTTTCTGTATATAACGACTTTAATACAGAGTAGAAGCTCGTGACGTCTTCGGAGGTAGGATTCTGGATAATGGATGCCCCGTTTTTAAGTGATGCCTTGACAAACCTCAAACGGCTGCTTTCCATACGTTTCTGCCACGCGTCATCTTCCGTTTCAACCCAGAAGTCATAGTGAGGCTCAAGTTTGAATCCATTCCTGGAGAAAAGATTGTTATATGCAGAATAATCTCTGTAGTTTCGGATTTCTATGTAAATAACTCTCTTTCTAAGGCCTTTTACACATTCTTTTAATACGGATTCCACCTCACTGCCGGTCACGTCTTCTGCGAACCATGGTCCGCCGTTTATTATGGCCCTTCTGGAAAGGTAGCGCTTCAAAGCCCCGCCGTCCCTTTGGATGAATCCCTGGATACGCCCAACCTCCCGGTCGGAGCGATATACAGAGAACCGGAATGGTTCCAGGTAACCGGTTCCTTCCAGAAAAGAATAAAACTCATCCGATTGGAATATATCTTTCATATTTGTCCTGATATGGTCCGATATATCTTAAGCAACTTATCTGCCACCTGCCCTGCAGTCAGTCCATCCCGACAGATAGCCTCGCGCCCATTTGTCCGTGAATCAAATATCACGGCTTTCTCCAATGCCTTTGACACCGCAGATACATCTGAATTCACAACAAAACATCCAGCAACACCCGCCAATCGTTCACGAACATCGCCGACATCTACACTTACAATCGGGCAGCCACAGGCCAAGGCTTCCTTGATAACCTGAGGTGAACCTTCAGAAAAAGAGGTCATAAGAAACGCATCCGCAGCCTGCATTAGGGCTGCCACCTGTTTCCTGGAATAGCCTTTCAGTTCCATCAATTCCACGTCGCCTAGCAACCCGACAGCCGCTTTGGCCAGAGGTGCGTTTTTTACAGTATTGTCAAAGGCGCCGGCAAACAGCACGTACTTCTTGCCAAGAGGCAAGCCCATCTGCTCTCGAGCCCGGGACTTACCAATAATTGGATAATCTTCCAAATTAATTCCACACGGAACCAAAGCATAGTCTTTTCGCGGACTTGCCAAATCCAGATTCTTCTGCGATACAAAAACATTGTATCGAGATAGTCTGATTGCAATCTTCGAGAGCCGGCGAACCTTCGGGTCATTGATATCGCTTCCGTGGTAAGTCGTCACCACCGGCACCTTGCGCTGCAAGTTGGACAGCAGGCCGCAAAGGCCATAGTGGGCATGCACCACATCGGGACGAAATTCGTCTATTGCTTTCCTTAGAGACGGCAGATGCCGCAGATATCCAGTTATTCCCTTGCTCCGGACCGGGAAGTAACGACATTCAACACCTGCCCTTTCCAATGCAGAAACCTGCTCCGTCACAAACGGGACAAAACCTTTATCTTTGTATCGCGCCACTATGAGTATCCTTATCATAACATACCACGGCTGCCAATCTTAAAGTATGCCCAGCCGAACTCCATCAGAAACACTACCACGCACCAAGGCGTCAGCAGACGATATGACTTCTCCCGCAACTGGGAAACCCCATACGCCCACATCATTATAAGCCCGGGCAGGCCAGGCAAAAGGAATCGTTCCGAATTACTGAACCCGCTTATAGAAATAACCCCCAGATAGGCAAACACAAATGTACCTATCAATGCAAAATCGCGCCACTTTCTCTGGCGCAACGCCTCATATATTGCAAGAATGGCGAAAAACGCCATAAAGTTCCGGATATAATTGCCGCCGTGTTTTGTTTCCTGTGCTACTTGTAGTTCATCGGCTTCTACCATAGTCGCAAAGGGAAGCGCCACAATCATAGGCGCCATCACAGAGCCAGTGGCATATTTTGCCCACTGGTTACCCCGATCTGTCTGATCTTTACGTTTATTGACCACATTAACATCTTTCTGTTCCCAATAGCCCTCCACTTCTGTCATAATAGTACCACCGCCAGCAACCGCCACGCACAGCAAACTCCACCCGATAATGGCTGCGCGTTTCAAACCCTTTTTCATGGACGACGTATTGGAAAACAGCACTGCCGTTGCAAAAGCGAATATCGTGGCCGCACCCAACACGGTCCTGAAAAAGAACAAACTGCCCGCGAGCAGCATCGGTAGGGATATCGTCCAGATGTTATACTTGTGGTTCCGGAGCAGATAGTCTGTCCGCTCCAGAAAAGCGACCTCAAGAAACAGCATCTCGGTCTCTTTCAAATGATAGCCGCAATAAATAATAAAGTTCGGCATCAGCGCGCACATAATGCCCGCCATTCGGCCGACAGGCTCGCCAAAGGTCCTGGTGGACACACGGTATATCAAGATGCACATCCATGCGCTTAAGAACACCTTAATGATGCGGGGAATGATAATTACGGGGCCGAATATCTTATATAACAGCGTAAGATATAACGGATACCCGACATCCGAAACGCCATCTGCAACGGAGCCGAAATAATAATTCCAAGCTACTGACCATTGGCAACCAGCCAGCCATTCCGCCTCTGCATGATAACCTTTGGCATCGGCGGCGGCCACCTCAAAAGGAGAACCGGTTATTTCAATATAATAGAAATACGATGCCACCACCCAAATGAGCCGCAACATCACCGCCACAAAAAACAGTTTATTCAGGAACTGTTTCTCATGCGACCTGGCTATCACCACTTTGCTCCATGTTTGTGTGATCAAAAAGAAGCCTGCGACAAACACCAGTCCGAGCAGTATGTAGCCAATCCGCATCGAATACCTGAAGAAAACGAGGCTTACGGCCGCCACCGATACAATATACGTAATGATGGCACGATTGGAGATCTGACGGGGCAAGAACGGTATCATCTCTTTATCCTAAAATCCGACGTTTCAACTTGATGAGCCGCGTCATATTCTTTTGGCCGACCAGTTGCCGGACAAAACCTTTCCAGCCGCCATTCCCGTCATCCCAGGACGCCAGCCCTCTATGGTTGCAATAAGTATTATCGGTACGAACAATCTCTCCAGTCGTTTGGCGTGGAGAGAAATACTCAACGGAAAATACATGCAAATCTTTATAATCCTGCTCAACACCATTTTGTACAAAACCATTCTCTGCCATAATGGATGTTATAAACTGAACGTTGGTGTTCAAGTCCTGCTTCCCGTTTGGAAGGAGAAAATGACGACCATTATAAGCAGTAAGCATTTCGGTAACCCACGCACCATGCGCCTCACTTGCCATCACACACGTCCCGACAGGTAAATGCTTGCTACCCTCAAATCCCGCAAATGCAGGTAAATATAACAAGGCATCAAATGTCTTATAAACCTCCACATCTGTATCAAAGTACAAGCCACCTTCCTTTTCCAAAGCCCAAAGCCTGACATAATCACTTACAAATGCGAACTTTCCTGCCTCATAGGCTTCATTAACATAAGGAACGCTTTGGACATCGAAAGAATCCTCATTCCAGCATTTGTAAGTATATTCGGGCATACATCTATGCCAGGAGGCGATGCATTCCTTCGCTAACTGCGGCATTTCGCTACGGCCAAACCAACAATAATGGATGGTTTTAGGTATCATACTATGTTGGACAGAGTTATGACGACAGCAAAACTTATCACTAATCAACGATAAAACGAGCAGGTTTTATTACCTGTTTTTATAAATCTTGTTATAGACTGATTTCAATCTTCTATACATACCGGTATCAGAAGAGATGATTGATTTCAGGCGCTGTCGAACCTTTAGAATTATTTTGTCAGCATATAGTATTTTGGACGAAAAGGACTGTACCTCTACGCCTGTCACTTGTCGAATCACATAAATCATTTTTTGTGCAAGATTATAATAAACCCTCGAAGAAAAATGATTGATACCATCTGCGTAATCGGAAGAGTCATCAATACAATCGTCTAAAGAGATATATTGAATCCTTGGATTCGCTTTCGCAAAGGCGACTATCGCATTGTTTAGATTTTTATGCCTTTGCACCACGTCTGCCATATCGTTATAATGCTGTGTTGCACCAAGAATCAAGCAAAGGGTCGTGGATGTTGGCAGCCATTCTAAACATTTTTGTAAAAAGACGATATACTTTTCAGGAGTGGTAAAACCGATACTTTCATATTTTTCGGCAAAAGCATTCAAAAAGTCTTTTGTGAAATGATTCCCTGCCGAGTAATAATCCCCATTTAAATAATGATCCCAATTATTGGGGTCTGTTAAATCATTCCCACCAAAAGCCACATCGATGGCTGTCCCTTTCTTGTGGTAAATCAAGAAATCGGACTCAATTAATGTGCTCAGAAATATTACGTCGTATTTGTTCGTAAAGAAGGAACTCCGAAACATATTCGGATCGACAAAAACGCAGTCTTTGGCAATATCTTTTTTTTCTTGGTCCGACCATTTATACAGGCCTTCGATAAAAACCGAATGATTGTGCATATCTATGACTTTCCCTTCGTCAGGAGTCACATAAGTAAAATCCGTGTCAAAGACTCCGGAATGCTTGATATACACTTTTGCATGGGACATGTCACAAGGACCTTTCAATAGGACATTGCAACGAACTACTTCTTTTTGAGCTGTATCTAGATTTTTTGTCGTTGAATTGTTTTGACAATTAATCCATCCTGGACAATCGTTTGTATTCAAAATAGTTCTAACTTCTCCAACAACGGTTAATTCCGGGAAGTTCAATTGTGCATATACCCATTGTTCTATTTTCTGTCCCATAGTTCGACATGAGAACAGAAAATGTTCCAGTATATTGTCCTTTTTCGCATAGAAACCAATCAAACCATAATCTCCAAAGCGATCTGTTACCGTTACATAACCACAATCGTACTCCGGGTCTCGAAGAATACCTAATAATTCCTCTTTTGAGATACGCTTTTTTGTATAATTCAACTGATTACTCCTAAGAATCAGTTCATGGATTCTATCTACTTGATTTATACAATCATTATTGATGGATACTCGAATTTGACTGTCGTATAAAAAATCCTCGCTATTAGAATATGTTTTTGATGCAGTATCCTTTGCTTCCAGGATTTTATATTGTTTCAGACGTTTGTGCGCAACATCTTTCAACTCAAGACCATCTACCTGGTTGATTATTTCTTTAATGATTTCCGGACCACCCACATTAAGGTCTGGCAAATAGTGCAAAGCTTCGCCAAGATTTGAAGGGTTATCATCAAGAAAGAGCACATTCACCGGACGCAAAGCCATCTTGTCCAGCATTGATTTCAAGATCGGGCCCTTACTATCCCAACTAATAGACGGAAAGACAAAATAATCCCAAACCCCTAATTCTTGTAAACGTCGTTTTGTTGGCTCAAAGTCATTCTTTGAACAAATAGAATTGATAATTCCGCAATCTGTAAGTTTTACTATCAGATTTGCATTATCCGGCGAAAGCACGACATCTCCTTCTGAAAGTGTGCCCGACCAGAAGGTATCATCCAAATCCCAAACGACCAGTTTTATGCTTTTAATATCAACCATTGTTTAATATATAGGCAAACTGATTACCTGATAGGAATTCTCGCGTCTCATTTGAAAGAAGAAAAGACGGCCTTTATACGCAGTAAGCATTTCTGTAACCCATAATGTGCCTCAGTCCAAAGCTCGTATTCCCAATCAGGCATATACTTATGCCATGACGCAATGCATTCCTGCGCCAACTGCGGCATTTCGCCACGACCAAACCGGCAATAGTGGATTATCCTAGGAATCATTGATTGGTGCTACTTTCTGAAACGAGATAAAACAAGTTCTATGCTTTTCTCTGGTGTTCCGTACGTATTCCACCATTGTCTAGCGCCATGTTCAAGTTTTTCCCTATATGAATTATCATTTACAATCATTTCAATGGCAGACTTTATACTCTTAATGTCATCATCAACAAAATGAATGCTTTCCCCGTGAATCAACGGAAACGGCAGGTCATTTGACAAATGTGTTGAAATAATAGCTTTGCCTAATGACAAGAATTCTCCCAATTTCCAACCATGACAATTCCAAAAAGCCGGTGTATTAAAAACCACTGCTGAGCGTTTTGTTTTATCAAGCCAGTTTTTATAAGAATATGGTTTTTTTAATATACAATCAGCAAACAAATCATCTGATGACCGCCCAGGCTGCGAGACCAACCCACCTTCAAATCTTATAGTATCTAATCCTTTACACGCACGTATAAAACGAGCACGACGCAAGTTAACCCCTTCATCATTCTTATTTTCATCATTGTTGTACCACAAGGTGCTACAGAAAAAAATATAGTCCTTGTCGCTATTCTCAGAGTACATATCCTCCAACAGTGGACGCTGGAGAAGTCGCTTATAATTTCCCAAGAACGTTTTTACTCGCTTTATTGGATAGCCACTATTTAAAAAAGATGACGTGTTTTTCAGCGCGTAGTACAGTGTTTTTGGAGTATTCCAACATCGTACTGCAAATGATGGAGCTAAAGATACAAGTTTATCTCTATTAGGTGTTTTAGTAGCATTTGCATTAACAGAAGCATAGACATCACACCACGAATATATTTCTTCGTTTATTTGCCAAAAATCATTAGCGGCTATATAACAGTTATAAACACTATCATTAGTTAGACATATAAACAACAAACCACGTGTTCGCAGTGCTTTTCTAGACAAATCTCTAAATGGACCAACATCATACCTGATACTATCTGCGCCAAAAATCATCTGAAGCCCAACTATGTAAAAACTCATATATTGGATGTTGTCCAGGGGATTAATAACAACTTTTGTCATTTCTGCACAATAATACTACCTGTGTTTAATATGAATTATATCGCAAAACAAACGGGGCGAAATATTGATACACTTAACCTTGTAACGATTACTACGTGTCATAGAACTTGATGTAATCGGCAACGCATCCTGCTTTTTTAACCAGGCAATCACATCTTTCCTCCTGGCATAATCATTACTCCCCACTAATGAGAGTAATGACACGACGCTGTGGGAGATCATACGACTATACCACTCTTCTGCCTTATCATTGCATATCCTTGTCTTTTGATGCTGCAATTCGGCTATCAACCATTTCTGGGCGGCCATTTTTTTCTTTATTCCCTTTTCTCCGCCAGCCCTGACCAAGGAGCCGCTCCGTATCAGATAGAAATAGCGCTTGAAGTCTATAGAGTCAACCCTTTCAGCCACCATTAGAACCTGCGGCAGCCAGGGAGTGTCATCTATATATGCATTTACGTCAAAAAAGATACTATTATCCTTTAAAAGCGACGTCCTGAAAAGGAAAGTCCATACATAACAGGCCGTTCCCAGCCTTTCCTGCATAAAGGAACAGCCATCCATTATCTTGGATGAATAATCTGGCGTCTCGGGGTGCTTGCACGAACGGGTCGGAGCATATTGTTCGTCCACCTCAACATATCCAAAACGAAGGACATCAAGTGAGGCTTCTTCCATTCTCTCAATAATAACCCTATAGCTATTCTCCAACACGTAATCATCTGGATCGACGAAAGATACATACTTTCCCCGCGCATGGGACAAGCCCGTGTTCCTGGCGCCGGATGTCCCTGTGTTCTCCTGAGAGAACACTATGATATTGGAATACTTAGAAGCATAATCCTTTGCGATGGACAAGCTGTTGTCCGGGCTTCCGTCATTAACCAGGATGATTTCATAATCGGCTAATGGGATGTCCTGATGCAGCAGGGAATCCAGGCATCGCGGCATATATGCCGCCGAATTATAGAGGGGGACTATAATACTCAACAGCATTACTGGTAGCGCTTTGTATCGCGACGAATGTTACGGTTTTTCCTGGCCTTTTCAAGTTTGAAAAGGCAACGCTCCAGGAACCAGACAAACTTATATGCAACGGGATGCCGTCTTATCCGTCCCATTTGATCAATGGCTGTCGCCCACTCATCATAGTCGGCCAATACCGCAGGGTTGACCAATTCCCGAAGAGCATGTTTCTTTTCTTCTGTCCGTAAAGACAAATTCGTTTCGCTGATGCCTGTCATGTCAAACAAGGTAACGTCAATATCAGCATACCCGGGCTTTTCACCACCCTCAATAATCGCCTTATAGAACCATTTCCAGTCAGATACGATTTTGTAGTTCTCATCATAACTGCCGTACTTTTCGAACAATTCGCTCCTGATATAGGTCGGGTCATGATTCAGCGTTCCAGTGTACATACCAAGCATTGAGATCGGCTTACCCGCAAAACTCCGGTCAAGGCGTTTATGTCCATCAGGGAAACATTTTATCATATTTCCATAAAGGATTGATGGATACTCCTGTCTTTCGAGTTCCGCCAACATCCTTTCGCTCACATCCGACGATGCCAGACAATCACCGGAATTAAGTATCTGATAATATTCTCCTGAAGCCATCTGCATGCCCTTGTTCATGGCATTATAGATGCCGTTATCCGATTCGGATACCCATTTAATCCGATCTCCGAACTTATCTGCAAACCGCCTGATCACCGCTACACTCCCGTCTGTGCTTGCGCCGTCCACAACCACATACTCGATAGCAGTATATGTCTGTGTCAGAACGCTGGCCATTGTCTTTTCCAGACCGGCGGCGTTGTTGCGATTAATTGTAATGATGGAAAGAATCATACTATCTTAAAACACTTTCATATAAAGACAAGTATTGCCTTGCAACGGTTTCCGGCGAGTATTGTTTTATCACTTTCTCGCGCCCTGCTATTCCTAAACGATTATCAGTATTATTTGATAAGCACCAAAGAATCCCCTTTGCTAAATCTTCACTGTCCTTTTCTCTGGCCAAGTAACCATTGATGCCGTGTTCAATCATATCTCTGTTGCCACCAACATCAAAAGCCACAACTGGTGTCGCGCAAGAAAGGCTTTCCATTATTGTACAAGAAAGATTTTCAATCAAGGAAGGAACCACCATCACACTGGCCAAACTATACAAAGACAAAAGTTCTTGTACATTATCAACATAGCCCACAAAGTGTACCGGGAACTTCACATCAATCTCTAAATCTGACTGTTCAGCGCCAAAAACTATTAATTCAAAATCATTGTCCTTTTCTAAACGATCTAATAAACGCAGAGCTGATAAAAGGTAATCAAAACCCTTCCTCCTGTCTGTCGTAGCCTTCATCGCCCCGAACAACACATAACGCTTTGTCGTATTGTCCTCCTGGTAATGTAGCCATCGTTTCGATAACTCATTATTTTTGAGCGGGTGGAATTCTTCAGCATCCAAACAGTTGGGTATCACCGTTACAGGGAAACGACCCATCAGACTGCTTTGTTTGGCACACTCGCCCAACCAACGACTTGGCGTAACAATGTGAAGGTTCAAACTTTTATAAACCTCGGCTTTCCGTTTCAAAATCTGGTAACTCAGATCATTTTGTTGATTGGAGTGCAGGAATGGGCAACATCCGCAACGAGATTTATACCCCTCACACTCAAAAAAATAATGACAAATACCACAGAAAGGCCAACCGTCGTGCAGTGTCCAGATAATGGGCTTATCCTTGGGCAAATCATCTATTGAAACAAAGCGATTATTGATCCAATGCAGATGCAGCACGTCATAATCCAACTTCTTCAGAGCACCATGCAAGTCCGTGCCACGCAAGTCGGACATAAAGACCTGTTCTAGTATAGGGTAACGATTCCACTGAATATGCTGTCTCTTATTAATAACCTTGTTTCGCGACCAATCGAAAGCCTTGTAGATTGAATTCTTTGGCACAAACTCGTCCAAGGTAATGATATTCGGATCACTACTTTTGCCAGATTTCAACAGCATTCGACTATCCACGCCGTAGTACCTTACACTTTGATGGATACGATAAGCAGCTCGACCCGCACCGCCACAGAGCGAATTGCAAACAGAAAGGACTTTAAACGACTTTTCGCTCATACTTTCTTGGAATTTATGCCTTTGCCTTTCATTTTTTTGTATTGCATCAGAAGTTTATGACCTATACCTTTCGACCACAACAGGCTTTCATACAAATAATTGACCTCATCTTTCAGCCAGCCTTTACTTTGCGTCTTAGCCCAACAATAGGCATCGCGTTTTTTATCAACAATCTGTTCCTTAGGATGCGTGAGTGGCATGATAGGATAGACCGGCCTGTCACCTCGATGATCTTGGTTGTTCAAAGTATGGGTACCCGCCCCATCAAAGCCGATATTACTAACCAAATTCTTTTTAGGATGTATAGTCAAAGCACTAATGCGGAACAGATGGATCTGCATCTGGAAATCCCAATAGGACTTCTTGCGCTCGTCTTGTTGTATTTCCTTTACAATGGAGTACCACCAATTGGCTTCTCCCCTATTGCCAGTCAACTTCAGTAGATGCTTTCGGAACGCCTTGGAGTCCAAATCTTTCAGATCTAAGTCAAAACCCTGCCATGTGCGTCGCCAACCAGCCCATGCTCCAGTTACCATATAACGCGAAAAACCATATGAAGCATCACACTTCCAACAATCATCATAGAGTGTTGCATTGATGAACCGAACTCTTTCATCATCTTTATATCTCTCCAACAATGCTTCGCAATAACCGAAGAAGTCCGGATGCGGCAAACAATCGTCCTCCATAACTATGCCGCTCTCAACGTGTTCAAAGAACCATGAAATACCGGCTACCGGTCCAGCGCCACAACCCAAGTTGTTATTATGATAGAGGGTATGTATATTACAAGGCCAATCTACAAGCTCTTTAATGACATCCCGCACTTCTTGGCACTTTTTTTTGTCATTCTCATTCCCTTCACGTGCACCATCTTGACATACATAGAATTCCGTAGGCCTTTGCTTACGTATCTCCGTCAACACCCTCCGTACTTGATCAGGACGATTGAATGTGATCAATAATATTGGCGTTTTCATAAACATCTATAGCGAATCATGAATATGATAGTCATACCAATAAATAGCCGGATAACAAAACGCATATAGAGACATTCCTATTTTTGTATGCACAGAGGCTTGCGCAAATGCGCTTTGACGCTGAACTATGCGCATATGAGCAAAGCAGGCTTTAATTAATGACATAGGTGTTTGCTGCTCCATATACCGGGCGATAAGTTGCTCTTTCCTTCCCCCGTTATAGTGAACAATAATGGTATGCATAGAATGCATACGTCTAGCTATTACATCACTTTTCTCCCCTTCGCGCAGCATTCTAAGGGTTCTGAACAATTTCTTCCATTTGCTGATTTTCTCGACATATAAGGTTTTATGATCAGAAAATTCAGTAGTAACCACCTGTTTATGTCTACGCCAAATGCACCCCACATAATCAATTCCAACTCCTGAATGATTAGCCGCAGCATATAACACCATACCCATATCAAAAGTGATTTCCGTATGTAAGTCAAAAACTGACAAAACCTCACGCTTACACACAAGGAGGTGTCCTGGTATCACTCCACCGAAGATACACTGATGCAAAAGTGGCATAGTGTGCAAAAGTGGCTTTTCTTTCCCATTCTCATATCGAATAAGTTCCTGGCAAAAAACAAGCGATATGCCATCCGCCAATGCTGCCACACTACGTTCCAATTTCTCCGGCATCCATATGTCATCTTGATCACAAGGCGCCACAACATCACTCGTTACATAACGGAAGGCATTTTTAAAGTTATTATGCGCACCATGCTTTCCCGTATTGCGATACAGATGGAACAATGAGGGAAAAACTGACTGATATGCCTCCAATATCTCCCAAGTCCTATCCGTGGAATAATCATCCGATACGATAATCTCATCAGGCAGTAATGTCTGAGCAAGAATAGAATCTATTTGCTCCCGGATGAATTTCTCTCCATTATATGTCGCTAATACTACAGATATTGTCATGAGCTATAAACACCCAATTGATTGAAATGCACACCCTACTTTTGACAATAATTATAGGGCACTTCCACTTGATGCAAACGAATCCGGCGCTGCGCAAAACAAGTCATTATTCCCAGTCTAAAAAAGCCCGCCCGTAATAAAAAAATGACAACGTTTCGCAATTTGGATTGAATAGGAAAATCGACATATGTATTATCAATATATCGCCCGTACCCACGCCAAGCAGCAGTTAGTTCTTCTCGCCACACTCTTCTTTCTTTGGAAGACATATGTTTAAGGTTATAATCAAAAGGCATTATTGTAGCACACGGGTTGAGGATCATCTGTTTCAACCAGTGGTTCTCTATTCCGTTATCACGAACAAATCTCATCACTTTGTCTTTAAAGAGAAAGGATGGGTTTTGGTAAGACGCTATGTGAAGAATATGAGCTTCTCGCACGAAAGGTGGGCGTGTGAATAGAATGCAATTATACGTATCAGGGATCTGCTGCAGAATATGTCCTGTCTCGCGGTTGGCCTTTGCTAAAGCAGGCTGGTCAATCTTCAACCCGCAAGAAAAGCCTTCCATCCAGTATTGATGCCACTTTTCATATAATGTATGCGCCTTAATCTTATCGCGGACCAATAATACACCACTACTGAAATATAGTTGTTCGTCATCCAAGTCAACACCTATAACTTCCGTTACTCGCTTTGCATTTTTGTATAATCCAGCACAATAATCACTCACCTTCAAATGGCTTTCTAAAACAGCTCCAACTTCGCAATCAATGGCATCAATGTCATCCAACGCACGCTGGCAGATGGTATCGCTATCCACGAACAAGAAATCACCATCTATCATCTGCCGCACCCGCGTCTTTATCCAGCGAGAGCGATACATCGGGCTTAATGCATCATCATCAAAAGGCACAACTATCTTCTTGGATATGTACTTTAAGATCTCTCCACGTTTACCCTTCAATAACGCATCCGTCTTGTCATCCGTAATTAGTACTATATACGCGTCTGGATTCCAATGACGAGCTGACCAAACAGATATCAGAGCCTGTTCGATGTACGTCGCTTCTGGAGCGCATGTCAAAACATAAACGAGTTTTGTACTCATTTCTGCAAAGCACTTAAATCCAGCCAACTACCAAATAATAAATCATACTCATACGGCTTAATATACCCCATCCCACCCACTGGATAAAAGGTTATCTCACCAAAGTATATTTTCCCATTAATATTGTATAAATCTATGCGCGTGAATGGATTACCGACATACTGAGCCAATAGTTCAGCAGTTTCTATCATTTCATCCAAATTGGAAGGACGTTGAATTACCCCATTATAATTATCATGATTGTGTTGACAGGGTATTTGATTCCATTCTGTGTCATATGAATTGACCTTCACCTCTCCAATACATCGACCCATATCGACATTGATACACTTAACTTTACCATTAAAACAGAAGAATCTATAGTCCGGTATGTTATGAGTACTTTCATCCTCCATATACTGTTCTATGAAAAAACACTTTTCTATGCCTTTGTATGCCCATTGTTTATTCTCGTAGTGATAATAATCATGAGACATGCACCACTTTAACTTATAGTCTGCATATGCCCAGTCAAACTTCGTTTTATCTTTACAAACAATGACACTAGCCGAATCATGGTTACATTTTATTACAAATTGATTGGGGAGTTTTTCCTTGTCAATCTCGGATATTTGAGTGAATCCCCCAGCTATCGTAGGTATAACGTGTTCTGCTCCAATAATATCAGCAACTATAGGTTTCACACGAAACTTATCTATCAGTAGATGATATTTCGGATTTCTATCATGTAGTTTCAGCCAGTTAATTTTTTCGTTAAAACTTTTGGGGTTTTTCCAATTGATGGAATAGCCGTACACTTTCTTGAACTTCCATGATAAATACCACTTATCCGGAATAAGCCAATAAACAATGAAATTCGATAGTCCTTGTCTAATGCGATTATAGATTCTGCGAGGATGGAAGTATTTCATTTTAAAACTTTCTATTAATTGTCAATCAATCTCCCAATTGCTTTGGAGCACGGTTCGGAAATTTGGATTATATAGGGTTGGACGATGTATGAATTGATTTCCTTGCTCCACAATGAAATTCATACAGTATTTAATATGGTCAAATGTTTGATGCCCCGTTCCAACATATAACGACAAATAATATTTATTCGGCAATATGTTTACGTTCTTTATCCTACAGGTAATATGTACCCTTTTCCCTTGCTCAATAATACCTAATTCCTTTTCATCATCTAAAATACTGGCTATCGCGATAGGCTCATACTGCAAATTAATAACATCAACACAACATACAAGAGGCGAATAAAACTGTTTTACCACTACAATATCAAAAGATACCATCAAGTCTTCTCCTAATTGGATATTATCTTTTTCTATCTTATAGTTTTCAAAACGTACCTCACCGCTGCCTACACGATCAACCATAGTCCCGTTTAGTTGTCCCTCCAAATAGCGATTCACTGTTTCATTTACATCTCCCATAAATGCTATCTGACCTTTGTCCAGCAACAAACCATTTTTACAGAGGTTTCGAATAGATGCCATATTATGACTAACAAAGAGAACTGTCCTGCCATCTCCCTGACTCACTTCCTTCATTTTTCCGATAGCCTTCTTTTGAAACTCGGCATCTCCAACAGCAAGCACTTCATCTACAACAAGTATCTCCGGGTCAAGATATGCTGCTACAGCAAAGCCAAGACGTACTGTCATACCGCTGGAATAACGTTTGACAGGAGTGTCTATGTATCGCTCACACCCCGAGAAATCCACTATTTCATCAAGCTTCTTGGTTATTTCCTGTTTTGTCATACCCAAAATAGCCCCATTCATGTAGATATTTTCACGACCGGTCATCTCTGAATGGAAACCTGTGCCAACTTCGAGCAATGCGCCGATACGACCTTTGACATTGATTGTTCCGGTAGTCGGGCCTGTCACACGCGACAGAAGCTTCAAAAGCGTACTCTTGCCAGCTCCATTCTTGCCGATTATGCCCACTACATCACCTTGTTCAATCTTGAAATCAATGTCCTTCAGCGCCCAGACATATTCACTGTCAGCCGCCTTTGATCGGTCGTTGGCAGAGCCAACCTTGAGATATGGGTCTTCCTTGCCACGGATGTTCATCTGCCACCAACGGTTCAAGTCGTGGCTAAGAGTCCGCGTACTCACCAAACCAAGGCGGTACTGCTTGCTAACGTTGTTAAATTCTATTGCTGTTGGCATAATAGCTGTATTTTCAATTGGTCTACGATGCGCTCGGCGGTATGACCGTCCCAAAGCTCCGGTATTTCACCCTTTTGCCACTGGCCTGCGAAGAGTTTGTCCAGGGCCGGTTTGATATTATCCGGATTCGTGCCAACCAACTTGTTGGTTCCGACTGTACAGGTCTCGGGGCGTTCGGTATTATCGCGAAGCGTCATGCACGGGATATGCATCACCGTTGTCTCTTCTGTTATGCCGCCGGAGTCGGTTATAACCGCCATCGAATGCTGTACCAGATAGTTGAACTCCAAATAGCCTTGAGGATCAATCACCTTTAGGTTATCGGCCATAATGCCCTGTTTGCGGAACACGGCAGCCGTGCGCGGATGAATCGGGAAGACAACAGGGAGGCCGCGGGTATTATCTGTAATGGCCTGGATTGTCCGCTTCAACTTGTCGGCCTCATCCACGTTGGACGGGCGGTGAAGCGTCAGGACAAGATACTTGCCTTCTTCAAGACCGAGACGGTCATATTCGGCAGGTCGCCGGAACCTGGGCATCTGCTTGAGCAGGGTATCTATCATAACGTTTCCCACAAAGAATATCTTCTCTGCCGGTACGCCAAACTTTCTCAGGTTTGCACCTGCAACATCCGATGTCGTGAAGAATAAATCTCCAAGGCTATCCGTTACTATTCTGTTGATCTCCTCCGGCATACTCATATCCCAGCTGCGGATGCCCGCCTCGACATGTGCGACCTTTGTATTCATCTTCTTGGCCACGAGAGTGCAGGCCATAGTACTTGTGACATCACCTACGACAAGGATGCAGTCGGCAGGATTGGCCTGCAGCTCGCGCTCAAACGCAATCATAATGGCAGCCGTCTGTTCTGCCTGCGTGCCGCCGCCGCATTCAAGGTTGATATCCGGCTCTGGGATACCAAGTTCCTCGAAGAAAGAACCGCTCATCGCTCGATCGTAGTGCTGACCGGTGTGAACCAAGCGATAGTTGATCTCAGCGCCAGCGGCCTGCGCTTTTCTGATCGCCTCTATAATGGGGGCAATCTTAACAAAGTTCGGGCGGGCGCCGGCGATAACCGTTATCTTTATCATATCTCAAAGCTTGACTTATCTGGCAGTAATATCTCGAAAGCCTGTCTTATCTTTTCAAAACAGAACTCTGGATTATCATTTTCATGTGTGTCGTTCAGGCATACTTGAGGCACAGATTGACTGCATATGGTTTGGCATATGTCATCAACCCTGCTTGTTGACACATGGTACAGCCGACCGCGACTGAAAGGTTTTGCCGGGGAAAAACTGCCTTTGGCTTGATTCCAAGCGCAAAACAGCCACTGGTTCACTTGGGTATTAGAACGGATTTTACTATTACATGAGTCTGCAAGATACTCAGGAATCCTATCCCAAGCCTCTTGCAGAGTTGATTTGAGATGAGACTGGATAAGGTGTTCATATCCAGACACAGGAATCGTTTTATTAATATAATAGCATATCATGTTGACAAAAGCATTTCGCACTCCGAGAGTCTTACAATCAAACCATTTACGCCTATTATTCCATATTGATTGTTTCAAATTAAAACATTCATTAACAATTCGGTAGTCATTAAAGCATACCTGACTCCAGTTGTCGTAAGTAAAAAAACGAGATACTCTAAGATTACATGGAAGAATTGGATTCCCTTTCTTAAAAAAGAACTCTGGATCGACTGGTTTAATTAGAAACGTATCATCGTTAAATAGAACAAAGTGCTCTGATAGACTAGCTATTCTATGAAGATTAATATCTACCGGTCGCACATTAAATGTCGGTAGCCATTCAGATGGGATAAAATCTTTATGGTTAACAAGTACAAGTTTAGGATTATTATCATCCAACCACTTAGGTTTTTGTCCACATGTCACGAAAAACACTTTATTCACCCAAGGGGCAAATTTTTCTACCGCACGAAACCAGAATCTCAAGGTCCCCATTTCTCGATATCTGCATTCGCTATTCGCATCACCCATTCCCAACTGATTCTTAATGCCAAGCCTTTCCATCTCAGCATTCTTTGCAGTCCACCAGTTTGGATCAGCACCATCTAACCACGGCAATACAAAATCAATAGGGTATAACTCCTTTTTCTTCATAATAGCATATCAGATGATTCCTATTCTCATCACCCGCTCAATAATAGGGGCCATATCGTAATATTTATACTCAGCAAGCCGACCGCCAAAAACAACATCCTTTTCCAGTTCTGCAAGCGCTTTATACTTTGAGTAACGTGCGTTGTTTTCGGCGTCATTCACAGGATAATACGGCTCCAATCCAGGCGTCCATTCCGCACTATACTCCCGTGTGATGACTGTCTTGGAATTATCATACACTGCGTCGCCGAACATCTCAAAATGTTTGTGTTCTATGACTCGGGTAAAAGGGATATCACGGTCTGTATAATTCACTACGGCGTTACCCTGCCAATTGGGCTCATCCACCACCTCCTGTTCAAATCTTAGCGTACGCCAACTCAAATGACCGAAACGATAGTCATAAAAGGCATCAATTGGACCCGTGTATAAAACATTCTCCGCCAAGGATGACAATTCGGCACGGTTAGCAAGGAAATCGCATTTTACACGAGTTTCCACACCCTCCAGTAAGCCTTCGATCAGTTTGTTATACCCTCCATTGGGAATGCCTTGATAACTATCGTTGAAGTAGTTATTGTCGTAGGTAAAACGTAATGGTAATCGCCTATGAATGCAGGGATCTCTGTGCAACTTCTACCCCATTGCTTTTCTGTATATCCTTTTATCAGTGCCTGATAAATATCTTGGCCCACCATACTCAATGCCTGTTCCTCCAGATTTACCGGTTCGCGACCGTTTAAAGCCGCCATAGCCTCGCCCCTCTGCTCTTCAATCTTTGCCATGGCATCTTCCGGCGTAATCACGCCCCACATTTGATGGAACGTATTCATATTGAACGGCAGATTATACAACCGGCCCCTATAGTTTGCAACAGGACTGTTGGTGTATCTGTTAAAAGGCACAATGCTGTTCACAAAATTCCATACCTCTTTGTTCGAGGTGTGAAAAATATGTGGACCGTACTTGTGCACATTGATGCCTTCTACCCGCTCACAGTAAAGGTTTCCGCCCAAACGGGAGCGTTTGTCAATGACAAGGCATTTTTTGTCCGCTTTCTTTGCAAAATATGCGAAAGTGGAGCCATAAAGGCCAGAGCCGACTATCAACCAATCGTATTTCTTCATGGCATTATCTATTCCTTCGCAACCAATGCAGTGGAAACACTATGCCTGTCTTTCGCCAAAAGGCAATATACTTTATCGGCAGCCATTTCTTTGCAATATGCCCGCCGGCGTTCACCCAAACCTCATGACAATTCGTATGTAAATAATCATCGAACTGCTTCAAGTGCTCTAAATCGTCTTTTGTCGATTTCTTTCTTATGAGAATGATCTTATAGACATTCAAAGAATACATCAAAAATGCCCGTTCATTCTCACTATTTGCCAATGGATAGTCCGACGTGTTATACTTTGCCCTGTTGCAGATCAACGACTTTATACATGTCTCAAACTGCCAGACATTTTTATTCATTGCGGCATCTTCACTGGACTGGCCAGGCCTGCCAAGCAGATAATGATAAATACAAAACGGATAGTATACACTTTTTCCTACTTCATATAAAGGTTTACATCTCCATTCGATATCTGTGTAGTTGATGCCTTCGGTCTGAACATAATTGATGCGTCGCAGCAAGTCCGTCCTCCACGTCACCATATACATCGCATAACTTGTAACCGGAGGCGCGGGGATGCTGTTGAAATCGAAAACCTCCCCCTCTACTACACTATTTTGACCCACAACAAATCTAACATTGCCGAAACTGTCAACCACCTTATATGAAGTCATTATTAAATCGACATCTATTGAGGGCAACTTCTCCAACAACTTCTCCAGTTCTCCAGTATCAAACCAGTCGTCAGCATCGAGAACCTTGACATACTTCCCTGTTGCCTCTACAAGCCCCCTGTTGACACACGAGCCGTAGTGGTCATTCTCTTTATCGATTACCTTAAAAGTGTCAGGATACCTGTCTTCATATTCATGGGCTATTATCGAAGATTTATCTTTTCCTCCATCATTGATAACCAACACTTCCAACGACTCCCGCATCGGCTGTTGCACGATTAAGGAATCGAGACACCGATGCAGGTATTCCTGCATATTATAAGTCGGAATAATAACTGTCAACAGTTTAATCATTCTTCCGTTATTTTATGCATTACCCTTCCTTTACGCAAACGATGGACAATACAATACGGGATATGTATTAAATAGAGAAGTTGAGGGCAGGATAAAAATAGTCTATTGATAAAAGTCAAGATTCCCCATATATCCTTTTTAATATCCTTATCAATCTTTTTGCAAAAGGCTTTTTTCTCACGAAAAGGGAGTCTAATCGCCAGTCGCGAAACTGTATTTGATTGCCAAACAGCATGTGCATAAGCGACCCCGGCCAAATCTGAATTTAAGTCTTTAGATAGTCTAAGTAATTCCCTCCCCATTACGAGAGAATAATCATAAACTCTTGATGCAGAGAGGGACACAGTTGACATGGCAGAATCGGGTCTGGTTTTCTGGTAATAATAGTTTCCAATATCACTCCCCATCACGCGTGACGCGTGATTAAGGGCGGCCAATGTATGCAAAATATCACTGTTCCTTTTTTTGCTGAACCATAGGTTATTATCTAATAAAAAAGCCCGTTTGTACACTCTGTCCCATGTCCACCAATAAGGGCCGTTACCATTGATGATATCTTCTGTACCCGACACGACACCTATATCAGTCACGGGATAAAGAATCTTGTCGTTCTGGTCCAAAACAGTCCAGTGAAAAATATCCAGATCGTAATGTTGACACTGCTCAATGATTCGGGAAAAACTGCCATCACGGATATAGTCATCAGCATCAACAAACCAAACATATTCGCCTCTTGCTGCTGAGAAACCTGTATTCCTAGTAACCCCCAGTCCTTCATTCTTAGAATGATTTAATAGTAGTATATTATTGTGGATTCTTTGAAACCCCGAAATAATACTCACAGAATCATCTGTGCTACAATCATTCACGCAAATGACTTCAAACAAAGAATCATTAATATCTTGGTGAAAAATACTGTGAAGGCAATCACCAAGATAGCTCTCAACATTATAAACTGCTATTACAATTGATAATAGTAGTTGATCTGACGCCATAATTTGCGCTGCTAATGATTACAATAACTAAGGCCTGTCGGAGTTAAATCTCTTATGGTCTTGAAGGCATCAGCATATCCGAGATAAACTGCCTGAATACATTTTAGATGACCGGGGCGAAGAGAAACTATCGTACTAAGTAATGCATAATTAACCATAGCATATATTCCTCCGGCAACGGTAATTAACTTACGGCCTAATGTATCACTTGTCTGTAATAAAAACCGGTACCAAAACACTGTTCTATTACGAGCGATAGTATAGTAACGTATCTTCTTTTTGTCCAAATTTGTTTTCGATGTCCAGCCTGAAGCGGCATCCAGGTGAGTATAGCACGTTCTCAAAGAATAAGCTATGCGCCCACCCAAAAGAAACAGTTTATAGAAGAAAGTAGTATCATCATAAGCTGCATATGGAGATAACAACCCTTGTTGAAGCCACTTTTCATCTCCTAGCCTGACTGCTTTAGCGACTGATGTCCGGATAAAAAAACACTGAAAATTTCCGGTCTGGCATAGATAACACTTATCCAAATGATTATTTCTCAGATACACTTTATGACCAGCTGTCACGGTAATCTTGTCCAAATAAACAGATTTGCCGTTGGTTTGAAACAGTTGTCCGGTATAAAAACCTCGAATTCTTGTGATGAAAGGATATCTCAGGTCTATAGTCTCAGAAAGAGGACTATTGTGATTACCCTCCATAGGTAAGACACAATCCAATTCATTACGTGAACCGAAATTGTATAATGTTTCAACAAGGTCAGGGCTAAATGTCACATCATCATCCACAACCAAAATAAACTCCGACCGGGCACTATCAATCCCCGCAGCCTGCCATGAAAATTCTGTTTTTATTCATCTTTCTTCATTAGTGTTTTCACCTTCTCTATAACAGGTGCCATGTCGTAATATTTATACTCAGCAAGCCGACCGCCAAAAACAACATCCTTTTCCCGTTCTGCAAGCGCTTTATACTTTGAGTAACGTGCGGTGTTTTCAGCGTCATTCACAGGATAATACGGTTCCATTCCTGGCTTCCATTCTTCGCTGTACTCCCGCGTGATAACCGTCCTGGGATTATCATACACCGCATCGCCGAACATCTCGAAATGCTTATGTTCAATGATTCTCGTAAATGGTATTTCACGCTCGGTGTAGTTAACGACCGCATTCCCTTGCCAATTCGGAGTATCAAGCACCTCTTGATCAAAAGAAAGCGTGCGCCATGCCAAATGACCAAAACGATAATCGTAGTATGCATCAATTGGCCCAGTGAAGAGAATCTTTTCAGCCATTGCTGACAATTCCGTCCTATTTGCAAAGAAATCGCAATTGACACGCGTCTCTACGCCTTGAAGCAGACCATTTATAAGTTTGTTATATCCACCTATCGGAATGCCTTGGAAACTATCGTTGAAGTAGTTATTGTCGTAGATAAAACGTAATGGCAAGCGCTTGATAATGAAAGCCGGGAGGTCTTTGCAGCTCCTTCCCCACTGTTTCTCTGTATAGCCCTTAATCAAAGCTTCGTATATATCACGACCCACCAAACTCAAAGCCTGTTCCTCCAAATTGGCAGGTTCGCGGCCGTTCAAGGCCGCCAACACCTCTTTCCGTTGTTCTTCAATCCTGGCCTTGGCTTCTTCCGGCGTGATCACGCCCCACATCTGATGGAACGTGTTCATATTGAATGGCAAGTTATACAACTTACCTCTATAACTTGCCACCGGGCAGTTCGTATAACGGTTAAAAGGGACTATCTCATTTACGAAATCCCAAACCTCCTTGTTGGAAGTATGAAAAATGTGGGCACCGTACTTGTGGACCTCTATCCCGGCCACATTTTCACAATACAGATTTCCCCCAAGGTGGGGACGTCTGTCAATAACAAGACACCGCTTCCCCGCCCTTTTTGCAAAAAAAGCGAAGGTGGAGCCAAAGAGGCCAGAGCCGACAATCAACCAATCGTACTGGAATCTATTAATGCCTTGGGATATTGGCTTGTCGCTTGAGGTTGCATTAAACATAGTAGGCAACGATTACCTTAATAGTACCTTCATTCTAAAAAGTTCCACAGCGTAAAAGATGGCAAAAGGCATCATTTGATATCTTTTTTCAAGTTTTGATTTATATGGATAAGCAGAAATATAGCGAATCCACAAATCCTTCATCCTTACCTTCGCTTCGCTACAAGGAAGGAAAAGCATATGGGCGAAAACTATTGATGCATATCCGGAAATAATGAAGTCAATTTGTTTCATTATTTCATATGGAAGCTGTAGACTATCAATTCTAGCACGTATGACTTCATAGTTCTCTAAGCATTTTACATACGAAATAGCGACATGCCGCTGTTTGGGCACTGCCATAGATTGTCCAGGACGACCAATCAAGTAGTTATATACCACATAATCGAAAGCAATACTCGTCCGCCCGTATACAAGTGGAGCCCAGGTTAAAATGTAATCATCGAAAAAAACTCCTTCTGCAAACAATGGATACAATGGCCTCAAAATATTGGTCTTGTATGTCACGCCCCAGAAATTAACGTTATTCACACCCCATTGATCCGGCAGGTTTGTTGTTCCACAGGGAATAGGTGTATCAACGGTTTCAATACTGTTCTCAAAAGAATCAACATTATTGAATGGATTGAAGATGATATCCGCATCGCATCCCACAAGATCCTGTAATAAACGGTCCAGGTTTGACAACCAGTCATCTGCGTCCAAAAATTTCAGATACTTTCCCGTTGCTTCCTTTAGTCCTACATTCCATGCAGACCCGTGGCCTCCATTTTCTTTGTCAATCTGCCGAAATGTCCCAGGGTAACGTTTTACATATTCCCGGCTCATCTCTGCGGAACAGTCAGGGGTTCCATCATTTACAATGATGACTTCCAACTGCTCCATCAAAGCCCTATCATCAAGAACAAGAGATCCAAGACACTTATCAATGTATTTCTCGACCTTGAAAACAGGAACGACTATTGTCAACAGCTTTTGCATAATGATAACGGGAAATGGGAACTTCCTACTCACAAGGTTTTTAATCCTTTTTGACCAATAATTTGCAAAGTCGAGGGAAGTGCATTCGCACAAGTATTCTAATCCGCCTTATTAGTGGTATTTTACAGCAGAAAAGGAATTGAATCACTGTCCTTTTTTCAAAATAAGATAGTTTATGGACATCGTTTTTGGAGCCACTGCTATATATGTACTCCTTCCAAGCGCGTAGTCTACGATACAGATTTAGCAAAACAAGATGCCTATATCGTATCATCGTTTTGGGTAAATTGACGTAATTGTTGTAATAAATAGAACTGATACAGTAGTTCATCTTCGAAAGATAATCCTTTGCTCTCGTAACTTGGCCTTCCCGAATGCGATAGTAATACAGAGTACTGGAAAGGAATATCGCGTGGTCAACTTTAGAAAAAATTGCGCGTAAGTTGGAGTCCATATCCTGGCAACGAGGATATGGATGTTGAAATGGAATATCCAAATATGCTTTTCTGTACATTTTGTCCCAATTGGACGACAATAACCAATAAAGTGAATCATCAAAAAAGCCTTCGATCAACTGTTCTCGATCTTTTACAAAGTATGTCGTATCAACCGGGGCCGCTAAGTCTCCTTCATCGCCCGTTACTTGTCTATGGACACAAACCGCCATTGGATATTGATGACCATCTTTGTTTATACCTTCATAAAGCAGGCGAACATAATCATCGTGGAAATAATCATCTCCATCTACGAATAGCAGATACTCGCCCATAGATTCTTGTTGCCCCCTGTTGCGAACAGCCCACAGACCCTGATTTTCCTGATGGAAAACACGTGCTCTTGGATCTTTTGCCGCAAAAGAGTCACAAATGGCACCGGAGCCATCAGTGGAGCCATCATCTATCAAAATAATGTCCAGGGTTTTGTATGTCTGTCTGGAAACTGATTCCAGACACTTGGGCAAATACTCCTCGACATTATAAGCCGAAACAATTATACTGACCAGCTCACTCATCTATATAGCAATACTATCAAATAATAGCTACTATTTGACATACAATCTTCCTATGCACCAAAAAAAGGGGAAAGGTAGAGTCCGGTACAATCTAATCCATATGGTAAGTACAGATCGGTTTCTATTGAGAATCCACTGATTCCAAATACTTACATATTTTTTAGACTCTTTGTAAGGAAGTTTCAAATATGCTTTGTATCCCCAATTATACATCTTCGGGAGACGGACACGGAAAAAAGTTTCTTTCGATGAACCTTTAGGGACAGGATGCTCCTCCACAAACATGATAACAGCTTGTTGAGACTTGGTTTTTGCTTCAATATTTCTTTTTTGTACTCCTGCAGATATACTCTGGCCCTCTCTATCCATCAGATAATGATACACTACAAAGTCATACGCCACAAGAGAATGAGCACCTATGATAGCTGCAGGACTTAAAATCATATCGTCGTAAGGTTGCTTTTCAAGAAAAAGTGGCAAGTATTGCCGAAGAACTTTTGTTTTATATGTGCAACTATGATGCAAGACGAAATTAGAATGGCTGCTGTTGTGAAGCCAATCAAAGTAATCTGAATCATATATCTGCCCGAATTGCATATCGCGTATTTCCTGAATCCACAACTTATTATCCGGGCAATGACAGATGGTTGGAGTAAGAACCAAATCTGCCTTACACTCCATTAGTCTATCCAACAATAGGTCAAGATTCTCCAACCAATCATCTGAATCTAAAAAACGAGTATAGATTCCTTGCGCCTCTTTCAACCCCAAATTCCAAACAGATCCATGTCCTCCATTCTCTTTATCAACCTGACGAAATACCCCTGGGAAACGATTCACGTATTCCCGGGATATCTCTGCAGAACGGTCAGGTGTGCCGTCATTGACAATGAGCACATCCATTTTCTCCATCAACTCCGGCGCAATAATGAGTGAGTCTAGGCACTTATTGATATATCCTTCAACTTTATAGACAGGGATTACTATTGTCAGAAGTTTTTGCATATTATCTAATAATCGTCTTAGATTCCTTTAAATCAATATCCTAGGGTTGTCTGTCAATTCCTTTATAGACCAACCGGGAGGAAAGGATTCAAAAAATGTCAACATTCGAGTTCCTAAAAGAGCATAATCTGCAAGATGCCGGGGTGTAATTGTGCACGTTATAGAAGAAGCATTAAAATGGTGACAATAACCGCAGATATCGCAATATGCCATTATCTTGGTATGATAAGAGGTGAACGATTACAAATTCAAGCGAAACTATAGTTCACTTCTCTCAAAAAGGATCTATGAAAGATATATGCCCATCCTGCCGTTTCCAAAAATAATACTCCACTAGCAAATCACCCCCTGAAAAAACCGGTCTGCTTAATACGATAGGATCTTTTCACTTTTAGTCATGCCCACATTCGACAAAAAAGCAACACGCACAGTAACCATTTCAAGGCCATTTGCTACAATTCTTACACCGTATTCATAAAAATCTTCTGGACCTTGTTGAAGATGAGTATGCCGAGCAGCAGCACATAAACAGGGAATAATACTCATTGATTACTTAGTCTAAAGTAATCTTTGTATGGAATATCAGAATCAAAAACAAAATAATCGTGAGTTGATTTGTCTTTGGGAAACTTCATATAATCTCCATATTGTTTTTTTAGTATAGCATCATATCCGATGGGGGCGGCTAATTGCAAATCCTCAAAATCAAGCATTATTATCTCGTCCCAATCGCTTTTCTCCCATACAATGTTCTTCCGAAATCCAAACTCAAGCGTTGTCACCTGACGACAATTCTTTCCCGAATACTTTCCTGCCTTTTTGTTGTAAAGTTTAAATAATGCTATGGCATCTGGCTGATGAAGGAAAAAGCGGTAAACAAACTTCTGCAGCTTATGCTTACAGTCATTGATAAACCCCTTACTCATCGGCATGTTAAAACAGAAGCGCTGCATTTTGGCAATCTCATTCAACTGCCAGACAAAAAGTTTTCTGATGAATTTATTGTTAGGCAATTCATCCAGGCAAAAAATGTCAATGTATACGCCACAATTGATTCCCCTGTCAAAAAAGAGCTGCGAAGACGCCGTAGAATTGGAATAGCGAACCTTAACGAATCCAGCAAAAAACCGGCCTTTTTCCGTTTCGGGACTCTGAAAAAAATATGGATCCTTAAATGCTGATTCACCTATCTCCAGAAACTTATTATAGTCTTTTCTTGGCATTACTATGTCAATGTCGTTATCCCAAGGAATAAAACCCTTGTGTCGCACCGCACCCAGTAAGGTGCCCGCAACAATCTGATATTTAAGGTTATAACAAGTACATACCTCAATAAATCTTTCCAGTATATCAAGTTCAAGAACCCACAAGCGCTTGGTTTTAGCGGAAACTTCATATCCGCAAATGATTTCACTATTCAGATTCATTGTATGCTAAAGATTTACAGCCCATAATATTCAAACACTCAGTTACACCACTACGAAAATCGTATCTACCTTCCCAGCCCAGTGATTTAAGTTTCGCATTATTGAGAATAATATCTTGGGGGTGAGACCATCCTTTCTTCTCAAGATCAGAGGGCATATCGTTCATAACCCGGCTTCCTGATACTTCGGCTATTATGCTAGCTGCTTCATTGATACATAAAACTGATTTCTCGTAGCTGATATTATAAACTTCTGAACTGCACCCCTTAAAAAGCACGTAAAATATACCAGAAACTACATCCATCACATAGCAATATGATCTTACTTGCTCCCCATTGCTTTTCAATACAATCGGTCCCCCCGACAAGGCACTTCTTAAAAACTGAGCCTGTGCCTTACTATCATCTGTTGCCATTGTTGGTCCATATACACTGCATAGTCTGCAAATTGAGGCGTTGATTCCATACTCTACACAAAAACTTTGGGTTAATGTTTCAACGGCACGCTTGCTCTCCGAATAACAGGATCTAACCAGATTAAAATCAGAAACACCAACATCCTGCTCTTTATATTCACTCTTTCCGGCATCTCCATATACTTCGAAGGAAGAAAGGATAACAAGTCGGCTGTCAGAATGTTTTTGTGCATAGTTTAAAATATGGATTCCCCCAAGTAAATTGGTATTCAAGGTTTCAACTGGATATCTTGCATATTTTACCGGATCGGCATTACTTGCACAATGAATAATATAATTAAAAACGCTGTCGTTATCTAAAGGGGTGCAAACATCCTTTTCTATAATATGAAAATACTCTGATGATAAATGGCTACCAAAACGTGATTGCAACTTCTCCCTTGAGCGACCAAGAGCAAAAACGTGGTTTCTCCATCCCTTTTCATTCGCCAACATCAATAGATCAACAACACAGGATCCTATAAGCCCCGATGCCCCTGTAATGAGAAACGATTGATTCTTCACACAGACACAGTCCAACAAACCCGATAAGGATTCTTTGTATAAAGCATGATTAACAATGCTCATAATCCCTTTATAATCTATCACGGATTATTCGCCGAACAAAAGTGAAGCAAAGCTTTGAAAATGTCAATATCTTCTAATGTCGTCAACTTTAAATTCTTCTCCTCCCCTTTCGACAGATAGAGTTTTTTCCCCAATTCTATGTACATGGTACACGAGGCGACGGAATTGACAATTCCCCTTTCAAGGGCTTCTTTGTGGGCTGATAGTAAATCTTTCAAATAAAACGACTGTGGAGTCTGTGTCGTTTTCAGGTTATCCCGTGCAACTTGTTCCTCAGAAGAAACTCCATCCAGGGTTTTCAACATTGCGGCAGTGCAAGGAACAACAGTAATAGCGTTACCATATTTTCTACATACACGAAGACTATCAGAGATAATCTCTTGACTTACCATCGGTCGAATTGCATCATGTACGAGAATGATATCTTTTTCGCTATGCCTTGAAGCAATGTCATTCAAGCCATTTCTGATAGAATCCTGCCCATTAATGCCACCCTTGACCACATTATCCAGTTTTGTGATTCCAAACTGCTTGGCATAAGCTAAAACAAAATCTTGCCAACCCTCCAAACAGACAATCTCTATCCCGTCAATTTCAGGATGTTTTTGAAACGCCTCCATAGTATACACAATAACAGGCTTATCAAAAACATTAATAAACTGCTTGGGAATGCTCTGCCCCATTCTGTTTCCCACACCAGCTGCAATGATTAAAGCGATATTCATATCATCTAATCCAACCGTTCTACAATTAAACTATTGTCCATAATAAGCTTCCGGCCCATTTTTGCGCCTGAAATGCCTATCAATCAGGCATTGTGATATTCTGCTCTGTGGATTTAACATCAGTGCCTTAATGTCTATCTCTGCCAACTTTTCCAATACCCCGGAAAAAAAAGCAGCCTGAACAGAATCTTTCCCCCATGTGAAAGGGCCGTGGTTTCTGACCAATACGCCAGGCATTGATAATGGATGACACTTTAAACTTCTTATTGTCTCAACAATGACCTTTCCGGTATTCTTCTCATAATCATTCAAAATCTGTTCTTCGGTCAAGGTACGTGTACAAGGTATATCCCCATAAAAGTAATCAGCCTGAGTAGTTCCAAGTAGAGGTATTCCCCTACCAGCTTGAGCAAAGGCTACAGCATTAACTGAATGAGTGTGAACAATCCCCCCAATTGAATCATAATTGCGGTACAATTCCAAATGTGTAGGAGTATCTGTTGATGGCAATAACGTCCCTTCTATAATATTTCCTGTATCCACCTCTACGACAACCATATCCTCAGGGGTTAATTTGGAATAATGAACACCCGAAGGTTTAATCACCATATAACGCCTAGTTGCGTCTATCTCACTGACATTTCCCCATGTATTGAAAATCAATCCCGTTTTATACAGGTCAAATAATACATTTAGTACTTTTTCCTTAATATCTTGCAACATATGCTTTTGACATTAGTTTGTATAAATCATTAAACCTAAGACGGATTATTCTTTTAATTCTTTTAGGCAAAGAACGGGTGCCGCTACTTACCAAATATGCCTTCCATGTGTCTTTTAAAATATTCCTTAATTCCTGTTTTATTTTTGCTCCTTTGTTTGTCCTTTCAATCGTATCAAAACAATCCGCCATCCTACAATACAGTGATTCTAACAGAAAACAACCATACTGTTGGGTTTGATTATTCAAGGACAAGTAATTCTTATAAGTAAATCTCGTTTCACATAAGGCGCGGACAAATGGGTAATCAGATTGATATCTGGCAGAAAGAGGCCGTTGGCGCCAATAATACAGTTCATTATCCACAACTACTACTCGGGGTTCCTTAAGCAAGACTTTTATACTAACATCCCTATCTTGTGCATACTTGTAATTCTCACTATAGACGCCTTCCAGTAATCCTCTCCGAAACAACTTCCCCCACATAGCAAAAGCGCTCATTTTATGTGATGGTTTTACTATTTGTGCAAAAAGATCCATGACCGTTACTTCTCGTATCGAAGGTGTGAACACAAATGATGTATCTTCGGTCATACTTGAAGTCATCTTATAACTCACTATTGCCATATCATAATCCAGCTCTCCAGAACCAGCGCAATTAATGGCTTCGTACATTGTCTTAACTGTATCCCTATGGAAATAATCATCTCCGTCAGGAAACCAAAGATATTCGCCAGTAGCAGCCTCTTGCCCGGTGTTTCTTGCCGCCCAGAGCCCTCTGTTTTCCGGATGATGGATGACTCGGGCGCGAGGATCGGTAGTTGCGTATTCGTCACAGATAATCTCAGATCCATCCGTGGAACCATCATCCACCAGAATAATCTCCAGATTTGTGTATGTTTGAGCCTTGATGCACGCCAAACACTGCGGCAGGTACGTCTTGATATTATATACAGGAACTATTACAGTAACTAATCCTTCCTTCACCACATTATTTGTATAATCGGTATTCCATTTATACTTGCTCCGCGACAGGAATATGATTCATTGTTCTCGACACCCCGCAATATTTACATGCTTCTATATAAGGTGTTTTGTACAAAAATGAGAACACCTTCTTTTTTGTTTGTTTTACTGATACTGGCTTATCTAACAAATCTATGTATTCTTGCTCCTTCATTGGAATCAACCCAAGATTAGCTCCATGAGACGCTCTTGGACACATATACATTTTACCATTTATGATACTATAATCTTGTGAATCAATATCTCTACAATATAGAAACTGATCAATCAATTCGGAACGTTTCTTACTCTTTTCCGTAACCTCACCATAATCCTTCCAACTGTCTAAACACAAAACAGTGTATTGGATTCTTTCATTCTTCAACTGGTGAATAAGTTTATTACCCCGCCCATAGTTACTTATTGAAATCCAGAATTTATCATCCTTAAGAATGTTAATCACCCTTTCATCTTTTATCATTATTGTACCGTTGGTTACAATAACTGCATGATGAATTTTCTCCTGGGATTTAATCAAACATAACACTTCATATAGATTTGGATACAGCAATGGTTCTCCTCCAATAAGTCGCACCTTATCGACACTATCTACTATTCTTGTCAATCCTATAATTGATTGAGTTATCATTTCAAAGTCAATGTGACGTTTTTTTTCTCTCGGATATAATGGCATCAAAGCGGAACAACCTTTACAATTAAGCGTACATTCTGTTGTAATTACCACTTCCGCATATTTTAGGTTAAGTTCCCTACCTGTAAATACTCTATATATTCGAAAAGGATTAGAAATAAGTTTTTTATAAAAAAAACGCCGTGAATGGATTATATTCTTTTCTTGTATTTCTTCCCGATTCTCGAACAATATTCTTCTGCGAAGACATAACAATATCTCTTTAATATTATTCAACAACAACCTAAACTCTAATAACATAATAATGCCGCCTTAAAAGTTACACCGTGTCCATAAAATTCTTCTGGACCTTGTTGAAGATAAGGATGCCGAGCAGCAGCGTGAGCAGCATGAAGCCGAAGCTATAGGCCAGCCAGCCCCAGCCGATAAACTCGCCGGCGCCCAGGAAGCCGTATTTGAAGGTCTCGATGATGGCGGTGACGGGATTGAGGCACATCAGCGTGTGGAGCGATAGTCCTATCACGTGCTTGCCGGCCGTCTGGCTTAGCGGGTAAACGATAGGGGTGGCATACATCCAGAGCGTCACCAGAAAGCTGAACAGAATCTGCAGGTCGCGGTATTTGGTGGTCAAAGACGATATTATGGTGCCGAATCCCAGGGCGAGGCCGGCTATCATAAGCACCAGTAACGGGAACAGCAGCACGTGGAGCGTCAGGTGCGCCCCGCAAGCGGGGTCAAAGATTGCGAAAGCTGCGTATACCACTGCGAACAGGCCGAACTGGATGGCGAATCGCAGAAGGTTGCTTATGACATTGGCCAGCGGCATCACCAGCCTCGGAAAATAGACCTTGCCAAATATGCCGGCGTTATCGACAAAGGTGTTGGAGGTCTTGGACAGGCAGTCGGAGAAATACTGCCAAAGGCAGGTGCCGGCCAGATAGAACAGCGGCTGCGGCACGCCGTCGGTGGGAATGCCGGCAATGCCTCCGAACACTACCATATACATTATAACGGTGAGCGCCGGCTGCACCACGTACCACGCCGGACCTAGGATGGTCTGCTTGTACTGCGTGATGATATTACGCTTGACCAGCAGCGCGCAAAGGTCGCGGTAGCGCCAGAGTTCCTTGAAATCGACCGACAGCAGCCGCTCCTTAGGCCTGATAACAAGATCCCATTTTTCCTTTTCTGCCATTTTATTGCTGTTTACGCTTCTGAATATCGCTCCAAGAAATCATTGTAGGCCAGCCGGATACCGTCGGACAGCCCGGTTTGGTAGCGCCAGCCAAGGGCTTGATATCCGGCTCCGGTATACCCTTCATTGCCTATATTAATGATTATGGCCTGCATACCACCCGGAAGCCGTGAGTGGAAACACGGAACCCGGGATAATTGCTACTGCGCCTTGAAACACGGCAGTCTGCTTCACCAAAACCGGCGCCACCCCCACGGCATACTCGGAAGGTGCCGGATGACGGGCCGGTGGGGTTGTCCGTATCTTCCTCGTCATATGTGTCGCCATACCAATCCTGGCACCATTCCCACACGTTGCCGCTCATGTCATAGATGCCAAGCTTATTGGGCTTCTTAGAACCTACCGGATGAGTGGACGAATGGGAATTCTCGAAATACCAAGCGACCTGCGTGATATCGTCACTTCCGGCATATCGTGTCGTTTCGGCTGCACGACCGCCCCTGGCGGCATACTCCCACTCGGCTTCCGTAGGAAGAGAATAATGCTTTCCTGTCTTCCGGCTAAGCCGGTTGCAGAACTCCACGGCCTCATCCCAGGTTATGTAGTACATTGGGTAATTCCCTCCTAAACCGTAAAAAGCGGCAGCTCCTGCAAGATGCTTTTGTCGCGAGATGTCGGTGCCCATCACGGCTTTCCATTGCGACTGTGTGACTTCGAACTGCCCGATATAAAAACCATCTACCTTTACTTTTCGTACGACAGCCTCGTCTGCATTGGCTTCATCTCCCTGTTCCCCGGATTCACCCATCAGGAGCTCTCCGCCATTGACATAAATCATTTTCATATTCACTCCATAAGCAGATTCGGTATAGTTTGCGACATCGTTCTGTGCAGTTGTCGTCACTGTTGCTGCCAACATAAATAGCAGACTGATTAAGTGTTTCATAATTTCCTATCTTTTAATGACATTATTGAATTCACGAATATCTCCATTCCCATCACCTTTTCTATAACAGGTGCCATATCGTAATACTTGTATTCTGCCAATCGACCGCCAGCAGCCGCTCCCGCGGCTTGATGACCAGATCCCATTTTTCCTGCTCTGCCATAACTATTGATACCTTTCCAAAAAGTCATTGTATGCCAACCGTATCCCCTCTTCCAATCCCGTTGTATAATGCCAGCCGAGGGCGTCCGCCTTGCTAACATCCAGCAGCTTGCGCGGCGTGCCGTTGGGCTTGGTCGTGTCCCATACTATTTCGCCCTGATAGCCAACGATGTCCGCCACAAGTTCTGCAAGGGCTTTGATTGTGATTTCTTTACCTGTGCCGGCGTTTACAGTCTCGTCTCCGCTATAGTTATTCATCAGGAACACGCAAAGGTTAGCCAGATCGTCCACATAGAGGAATTCCCGCAAGGGACTCCCGTCGCCCCAGCACACGACCTGCTTTGCCCCGGCGACCTTCGCCTCATGGAAACGGCGGATGAGGGCGGGCAGCACGTGGCTGCGCTCGGGGTGGTAATTGTCGCCCGGACCGTAGAGGTTGGTTGGCATCACGCTGATGTAGTCGGTGCCATATTGCCGGTTGAGATACTCACAATATTTCAATCCGCTTATCTTGGCCAGGGCGTACGCCTCGTTGGTCTTTTCCAGTGCCGATGTCAGCAGGCAATTCTCCTGCATAGGCTGGGGAGCAAGGCGCGGATATATGCAGCTCGACCCCAGAAACTCCAGCTTGCGGCAACCGTTTTTCCAGGCCGCATTTATCACGTTCATCTCCAGGGCCATATTGTCGTACATAAAATCGGCCGGAGCCTTCTGGTTGGCCATTATCCCCCCCACCCTGGCTGCTGCCAGAAATACATATTCGGGCTGCTCTGCGGCAAAAAATGCCTCCACATCTGCTTGACGGCATAAATCCAGCTCCTGGTGGGTCCGGACTATGATATTGGAATATCCCTGCCTTTGCAGCTCACGCACAATTGCAGAGCCCACCATTCCGCGATGGCCGGCAACGAATATCTTGCTCTCTTTTTCCATTATTTGATAATACCGTGTTCCAGATATTCCTCCAGATTCAATTTAACGCTGGCCGCGACGCCATCGGCAGCCACCTTTCGCATATCGGCCTGCACCATCATACGCACCAGTTCGGCGAAAGGGGTCTTGCCCGGGTTCCACCCCAGTTTGGCTTTGGCCTTTGCTGGGTCTCCAAGCAGGTTTACCACATCCGTAGGCCGGTAAAAATCGGGATTGACATCTACCAGCACGCGGCCGGTTGCGGAATCTATGCCCTTTTCGTCGACGCCTTCACCCTGGAAAATAAGGTTGATGCCGACCTCCTTGAAAGCCAGCTGACAGAACTCACGTACGCTGTGCTGCTCGCCCGTGGCAATCACATAGTCATCCGGCTTGTCCTGCTGGAGCATAAGCCACATACTCTCTACATAATCCTTTGCATAACCCCAGTCGCGAAGACTGGACAGATTGCCCAGAGAGAGCTTGTCCTGCTTGCCCTGCGCTATGCGTGCGGCGGCCAGGGTTATCTTGCGGGTCACGAAAGTTTCGCCGCGACGCTCGCTCTCGTGGTTGAAAAGGATGCCGTTGCAGCAGAACATACCGTACGCATCCCGGTATTCTTTAACAATCCAATAGCCGTAGAGCTTGGCCACTGCATACGGGCTGTACGGGTGGAAGGGGGTCTTCTCGTCCTGAGGCACGGCCCTTACCCTGCCGTAAAGCTCCGAAGTGCTGGCCTGATATATCCGGCAGGATTTTTCCAGGCCGAAGATGCGGACGGCTTCCAGAATACGCAGCACACCGGTAGCATCGACATTTGCAGTGTATTCCGGTGAATCAAAACTTACCTGCACATGACTCTGCGCGGCAAGATTGTATATCTCGTCCGGCTTTATGGCACTGATTGCCTGAACCAGGCCGAGGGAATCACCCATATCTCCGTAATGCAAATGAAAGTTGGGGTGACCCTCCAGATGGGCAATGCGCTCGCGGTGTTCCACACTGCTGCGCCGGATAATGCCATGGACTTCATAACCTTTTTCCAGGAGCAATTCGGACAGATAGCTGCCATCCTGGCCGGTGATGCCCGTGATGAGTGCTTTTTTCATGCTATTTAGAACGTTTGTGCTTGAACAGAATGTTACCCATAATGCCCCAGAAATAGTGCCAGTCTGTAGCAAACGGGTGTTTGTGCCAAGCCTCTATATATTTCCGCTCGGAGGCCTGAACCTCCTCTATTGTTTGCGGAGTTTGCTTCTCATAATAGAACGGGGGCAGCAGGCCCGGCTTCACGCCAATGTGCAACTGCTGCATTTCGGGAGTGTACAGCGAGAGGTATTGCTTGCTGAGCGGGCGCACTCCCACCAGTTTCAACTGACCCTTGAGCAGATTGATAATCATTGGCAGCTCATCTATCCAGGTGCCACGGATACGCCGCCCTATTTGATTTACACGAAAGTCATTTTTGAATTTTCCGCCTTCTGCCAGGCCATGCACTTCGTACATATATTGCTGAAGGTATTCGGAATATGGATACATTGTGCGTACCTTGTATACACCTATCTTATTCCCATTATAGCCCACGCGCGGGAGTTTTGCCAACAGGCCGTTGGTAGGGTCGTCGTCCCAGATTGGGGCTTTGGATTTCTGCACCACAAGAACGAACTTTCCGTCGAAAAAGCGCTCGTACAAGACACTGAATCCTGCCCTGTACATCCTGCCCAGAATTTCCACGCGAGGAAACGACCGGTTCTTGCCTTTTGTTACCCACATGTAGAGCCATCGGGTAGTCTTGAGTCGCGCCATTGCCCTGTGCCAAAGGAAATGGAGACTGCACAAGAAACGACCCCAGAGGCCCGGATACTTTTTGAGTATCAAAGATCTTTGGTATCCGGATGTTCGCGAGTGGCACAACAATATGCCGTTGTCGCACAAGGTTTCGTTTATACGGTTGAGCATCGTGTTCAGATGCCTGATGTGGGACAGGTCGACTGTGCAAATAACAAGGCGGGCATTTTTATCGCTCAAGCCTGTAGCCGTCTCCGGGTCTGTCCCTTCCACTATGGCAGTGTCGGGAGAAAGTGTGTCCCGATGCTCGTACAGCCAATCGTTAAGCTCTGCAATAGTTTCGCCGGTGGCTTCCCTTAGCAAATACCGCAATTCGGGGAAATCTTCAAGAGCTTTTACAAAAGCGGCCCTGTGAGTCTCCACCCTCTCGGCGTAATTGCCAAGCGGAGCCTCTTTTTCGGGTCGCATCGAGACCCAGGGGCGTTTCTTAAAGAAATATTTCATTCTTTAATCAAACTGTCGCAAATAGTTCCGCAAACTTCGTTAATTTCGCTGGAAGTCAAATACGGGTGCATAGGAAGCGACAGAACCTGCGTACAAACGCGCGTTGCAACCGGGCAAGGGTCATTCTGAGGCAGATGGCTGAACGCCGGCTGCAGATGCAATGGCCTGGGGTAATACACGCCGGTCGGAATTCCTTTTGAACTTAGCGCCGACTTTACTGCATCCCGCTCCGACTGGTCCGAAAGCCGGATGGTGTATTGCGCCCAGGACGAATAGTATCCTTCCGGAACGACGGGGGTTGCCACCACCCCTTCCAGGTGTTTGGTGTAGCTGGCAGCTGCATCCTGGACAGCCTGTAACTCCCACTTTTCGAAGGCGTCCATTTTGACTTTGAGCACGGCGGCCTGAAGTGTATCAAGCCTTGAATTGAGACCTATACGCACATTGTCGTATTTGTTGGAACCCTTGCCGTGCACCCGCAGGGAAACCATTACGGCGGCCCATTCGTCATTGTCGGTAAACACGGCGCCACCGTCTCCGTAGCAGCCAAGCGGCTTTGCCGGGAAGAAAGATGTCGTGGCGATATCTCCAAAACTGCAGGCGCGCCTGTTGCCGATGCGCCCGCCGAATCCCTGGGCACCGTCTTCTATGATTTTAAGGTCATAGCGCCGGGCCACTTCGCGGATGGCGTCATAATCTGCCGGCTGCCCGAAAAGATCTACGGCAATTATGGCCTTCGGCTTCAGACAGCCCTCTTTCTTTACCCTTGCTACAGCTGTTTCCAGGCTCTGTACATCGATATTGAATGTATCTTCCCGGACATCGACAAAAATGGGAGTTGCGCCCTCCAGCGCCACCGCCTCTGCAGTTGCGAAGAAGGTAAAATCGGGCACGAATACAGCATCGCCCGCGCCTATTGACATTGCCTTGAGGGCAAGCGTAAGGGCATCCGTCCCGCTGGCGCACGTGATGCAATGCTTTGCGCCGACATACGCCGCAAGCCGCGTTTCCAGCTCTGCAACCCGCTGGCCCATAATGAACACACCGTCCGCAATTGCATCACGAACAGCCATATCCATCTCCTTCTGGACAGCGGCGTATTGCCGTTTCAAATCACGAAACTCCATTCGCCTTTATCAATTTATCTCCATCCATACGGTAGTGACGGCCGCAGGTGCATACAAGAGATGCATCCAGTTTGCGGCCGCACTCGCATACCCACCCGATACGGCGGGCGGGAACACCCGCCATCAGTGCATAGTCCGCCACGTCGCTTGTCACCACCGCCCCGGCGGCAATTAAAGCGCTGCGGCCGATTGTATGTCCGCAGACCACTGTGGCGTTGGCCCCGATAGAAGCGCCTTCCTTTACCAAAGTACGGGAATACTCCCCATGGGCAGGAAAATGCGCACGGGGAGTATTGACGTTTGTAAATACGCAGGAGGGACCGCAAAACACATTGTCTTCAAGCTCTACGCCCTCGTATACCGAGACATTGTTCTGGATACGGACGCCGTTGCCAACCTTTACCCTGGGCCCGATATTGACATTCTGCCCCAGGGAACAGTTGCAGCCGATTACGGCTCCGGACTGCACGTGGCAGAAATGCCATATCTTGGTCCCGGCGCCAATCACGGCACCGTCGTCTACATAACTGCTTTCGTGAAGATAATAATCTGACACCGTTATTCTTCTGGTCTGACGGAGGTGATCATCACGCAACGGCTCAACTCTTTCTCGTTGTAGAACATATAGTCCACACCGCCCTTGTAATCCCTGATAAGTTGGTCGGGATTTACGCCGAATACATTAACCAGTGCATCGTATACAGCCTTGGTACGATTCTCGGACAGCATCATATTATGTGCCGGAGTCGCCGTCTGCTTGTCGGCATAACCGCATATCAGGTATTTGACATCCGGTGTGCTCTTGATAAGGTCTGATATTGCATGGAGGTTGACCATTTCCCTGCTCAGGAGATCCCACCTGTCAATAATGAAATTGATATGGAACCAGACAGTCGGTATGTTGGTTTTAATTACCTCAACTGTTTCAACAATACGCTCCTTTGAAGGGTCGTTGTCAGTTGCAAAATCTGCATCGAGGTCTATTGAAGGATCTTTAACATACTTGCTTGACCTGGATGCCGGAATCCATTTCTCCTTTACCTTGCCCAGATTCATAGTCAGACCAACGGTAACACCGACATTTCCGTCCATCTTAATATTGTAATCCCAATGCCACTTCGAAGGTTCTTCGATATACAATTCTCCGTCAAAATCATCGGCCACCAGAGCTCCCCGCACACTGGCGAAAAGGCTCAGTCCGTCAGTAAGCCGGAACTTGTTGATGAGGCCAAAGTTTGCAGACGCACTGGGAAGGAATCCATGTTCGTCCCTTCCCATCATCAAGCCACCGCCAAAATATGCATCCAGCGTATAAGGCCGGTCGGGCTTATACCCATGGATGATATTCAACACATCCAAATGAACCAGGCCGTAAACGTTGGTGAACCAACCCCACTGGCGGCGCAATTCCTGATAATCGTATTTTGGATCCGCGTCGTTATAGGGGGTGTCGGTCATAAAATTGGCAAGTATGGCGTTTTCACCCCACATACTGTAAGATGACTGGTAAAGACCTTTGAACCGGCCTGTAGAAGCGGAAACTCCTATACCGAATTTGGGAGACACCCACTTAGTTACACCCAGGTCAAATACCGGTAATGTTATCATCTCTACCAGGTCTCTTACCTTCCAGTCGTTATCGCCCAAATAGGCGTGCGTACCGACACCTGCCAAAAATTCCCAGTTTTGCCACAGCCCGTCGGCAAACACGTACTGCTTCTCAAATGAAGTAGTGGTCACAATCTTGCCGCCGTCGGCTTCTGTTTCTTCCACTATGGTTTTTGTCGTATCATCCTCTTCTGCCACAACCTGGGCGAAAAGAGATGCAGGCAAAAGCATGCAAATAAACAATGCAAAGAATAATTTTTGTTTCATGATTATGTGTGATTGATAAAAAAATATCATTTTTTTGTCCCGGTGCTACGCTTTGATGGCTCAAGCACCTGTAAAAAAGCCGGTGGAATGGCTTGAAAGGCGACTGCAGAAACTCCCTCTACACATACGATAAACCGCTTTTGTCCCTTGATACGGCGAATCCAGCCCTCCCTTCCTTTGTGAATCCCTTCTATTACCCTTACACGCTGACCATCCTTGAACCATTCCGTGTCACTTCCAAGGTACATCGTCTCGGGGTCGTTACTCTGCATGGCAGTACGGAAATTGATAAACTCAGCCACAGGTATTATTCCCGGTTTCCTGGTGGCCAGGTCGCAGTAATAAAGGAAGTCTGTATCATGTGCTTTCTTGGCGCTCAAGAGGAACGATTCGGGGCAATTTACAAACATCAGTGAAGATATGAACGGCTTGCCAGTATACCGTATACTGCCATCCTTGACACTCTCCTCAATCATTTTCGGAACATAAGTCTCATACCCCGCAGCCTCGAACACCTGAGCCAATTTGGCTGTGCGATTATAGAAAACCTTAAGCGCGTACCAATTGTGCATTTTTGAATTTGAGGTTATAACTCCCACTCCCGGCCATTATTTTCAGCCCCTGGACCCCTTACATATTGATTCAGGCGTCCAGAAAGTCCAATTAAAAACCGGCAAATGCTGACCCCAATCATTTCTCCCCCGGTCGCCACGGCATGCGGCATCAAACGAGCTATGGCGCTGATAACCAGTCGCCTCACCCAGGTCAGTTTTTATCATACACCTGTGCAAAACCAAAGTCTTACCAGAGTACAATAAAACGCTGTAAATTTACGAAAAAAGCGCCAGAAAAAAAAAAAAACGCCGAAAAAACGGCCGGCGCCTTGCGCCGCGGGGGTTTTAGGGGGCAGAGCCCCCTAGTGAAATAGGTGCTGGTTCAGCACCACAAAAAAACCCGCGTTTCCGCGGGCTTTTTTGTGGTGCTGGGAAGAATCGAACTGCCGACACATGGATTTTCAGTCCATTGCTCTACCATCTGAGCTACAGCACCAATTGTTTGGGGATGCAAAGGTATAAAAACTTTTTGCATCTCCAAATTTATTACTGCTTCTTTATCTTGAGCTTCTGGCCTGCGTAAATCTTGGAATTACGGTTGAGGCCGTTGAGGCGCATTATGTCGTTGAGGGTCACGCCGTTGAACTTGTTGGCGATGCTGTAGAGCGTCTCTCCCTTGCGGACGGTATAGGTGACATATCCACCCTTGGTCGTAGTGGCTGGTTTGGCACTTCCGCCGGAAGATGCGGTAGTTGTGGTAGCCACCGGACCGCGTCCGTGATAGATTCTCAGCTTCTGGCCGGGCACGATGGTGTCGCGCCTGAGGTGGTTCCACTGCTTGATCTTGGCGATGGTGGTGTGGTGACGGGAGGCAATCTTGCCCAGGCTGTCACCCCTCTTGACAGTGTAGACCGTATATGACGGCGCAGAGCCGCCACCGCCGGAAACGCGGGAAGAACGGGAAGTGGATATCTCCTTGACCTTTACGGGATCGAAGAAGATGCTGTCCTTATATGCGTATATGGTGTCCTGAACGTCTATGAACGCACCGGAGAAGCTGTACGGAAGCTTGAGGACGCGCATCTTGCCCTTGCCTGGAACCACGTCCTTCACATACTCCGGATTGAGGTTGCGGAGCATATTCATATCGATGCCCACGCATTCCGATACCTGCCCGAAGTGCAGATTCTTATTGATGTGGAATGTATCCACCTGGGGCGGTGTATCCACGTGCGACGGGATTATATTGTGCTCACGGTAGTATGCCAGGGTGTACATGGCGGCAATGAAAGCCGGTACGTAGCCGCGGGTCTCGCGGGGCAGGTACTGGTACACATCCCAGAAATCGTGACCTGCTCCGGCACGGCGGATGGCCTTGTTCACGTTGCCGGGGCCGCAGTTGTAGGAGGCGATGGCCAGTGACCAGTCGCCGAAAATAGCATACGCGTCCCGGAGATACTTGGCGGCGGCGTGCGTCTCCTTTATATAGTCGAAACGCTCGTCCACAAACTCGTTGACCTCCAGGCCATACTGCGTTCCGGTGCTGCGCATGAACTGCCACATGCCGGCGGCGCGGGCGCGCGATACGGCCATCGGATTCAATGCCGATTCTATTACGGATACCTTTGCCAGCTCCTGCGGGAGGCCGTACTGATCGAATATCTCCTCGAAGATGGGCATATAGTACGATGCGAGACCGACTATGCGGGCCACCTTGTCGCGGGACATCTTCTGTGTATAATAGATGATGTAGCTGCGAACGACATCGTTATAGGGAATCTTGACGGAGGTGTTGATGCAGTTCAGACGCTCGATATATACGGCGTCGGGGATGTCGGAAGTATATTTCATATCGCCCGCCTCCAGCAACTCCTCCTCGTCCTGGGTGTTGCGGTTCAGGTTGTCATACCACGCCACCAGGGCCGAATCGGTATTGAAGAAGGGGTCGTTTTCATCCTCCGGACCAAAGTTGTCGTCGTCGCCGGCGATGGCTATCTCCTCGAAGGGCGCCGACACCATCTCGTCGTATGCCTTCTGCATGGAGTCCAGCTTCTGAAGCAGAACCACGATGGAGTCCTTGAGAACCTTCCTGGTCTCTATCTTGTGCTTCTGGGCGGATGCCGATACCGGGATGAGAAATAAAACTGCTAGTGCTAAAAACTGTTTTAAAAGAGATTTACGGAAAGAGTACATTGAAAAAGGATGTGTATGTGATTAAAAATTAAATGTCATATTGAAACCGAACGACGGCACCGACGGCGACTGCATATAATAGCTGTCAAGGTTGTCTATCAGGGCGGGCTCTACGTTGAGCGAGAGGTCGTCGCTCACGTTGAAATCCTTCATATATGCAAAGACGTTGGCGTCTATTATGTTGAGCGCGTAAACCAGGATCGTGGCCACCACGGAATAGTCGCGGTAACGGTGATACAGGTCTTTGTAGGTCGTGGCCTGCGTTTCGTTGATACGGCCCGCATAACCGGAACTCTTGTCGGTGGCGAGCATGTAAATGTATTTGTAGCGCTTGTACTGGATCTGGTTCAGGTGCAGGGTGTAGCCGCACACGGCAAGGCCGCCGTACCAGATGGGGATGTGCCACCAATCGCCCACATACGCCTGTCCAAGGCCGGGCAGCAGGGCCGAAAAAACCGCCGCCTTGCCGGGATCGGGAGTACGCGAATCGGGCAGGCAGGCCACTCCGTCAAGCATCTGGCCCCAATAGACCAGCGCCGCACCGGCATAGCACAAAGTGCGGTAGGTGGCGAACTTCTTGTCGCCCGTCTTGTGGTACTGATCGTTGAAATAGAGGCCACCGCCGATACCGGCACCGATACCCGCATAAACCACCGGGACTTTCCAGTAATCCTTGTTGTAGATCTGGATACGGCCGGGCATTACGGCGGAACCGAGCAACGCATAGCCCGGCTTTAACGGCTCTTTATGATGCAGGCCGCGCGTGAGATGCTTGAGCGAGAAGCCCTGCAGCGTATCGGCCTCGTTCTCGTTTTCGTCCTCTTTATATTCAGAAGATGACACATTCTCTCCCGGCACGCCCGTCATGGTCTGATTCTGCTTGAAAATACCCTGCGCCGATGCGGAAAAGGCGGCGAGCAGCAAAGCGACCGATATGAGAATGAACCTGCGCATCTTAATTCTGAACCGGATTGTTGTTTACTAGTTCGACTGCCAGATTCATATAGCAGCCCGCGGCGTCGGTGTCGGGGGCGTGAAGGATGGCCGGCTTGCGGAAAGACGGCGCCTCGGTGAAAAGGGCATGGCGGCTGATTATGGTCTTGAAGACCTTCCCCTCGAACTGCGCACGGACCTCGTCTATCACCTGGTTGTGGGATTTGAGGCGGCTGTCGTAAATGGTGAACAGGAACCCCTCGATGCCCAGATTGGGATTGATGCTGTCCTGCAGCAGCTTGATGGTGCCCAGCAGCTTGCCCAGCCCCTCCAGCGCAAAATATTCCGGCTGGACCGGCACAATCACGGAATCGGAGGCGGTGAGGGCGTTGATGGTGAGAAGGCCCAGCGACGGGGCGCAGTCCAGGATGATATAATCGTAATCCTGTCTAATCGGCTCGATTGCGCTGCGGAGCGCACCTTCCCGCCCCTTGCGCTCCAAAAGTTCCACCTCCAGGCCAATCAGGTTGATGTGGGACGGAACCAGTTTGAGCGTGGGGATGTCGGTGGGCAGCACGGCGCCGCTAAGGTCTACCTGACCCTCCAGCACTTCGTACAAAGTGGGGACCTCCAGCGCATCCGGGTTGAATCCAAGATATGCGGTGGCGTTTGCCTGGGGATCGACGTCTATCAGCAGGGTTTTATGATTTGTCATGGCCAGCGACGCCGCCAGATTGACGGCAGTGGTAGTCTTGCCCACTCCTCCTTTCTGATTGGCTATCGCTATAGTTTTTCCCATTAAACCCTTTAATTTGGCTAAGCTACAAAAGTAGCAATTTGTTTTGGTTTTCTAAAATTTATAATCGGCCTGCAGGCGGCATTCGGAGCTCCCTGAAAGCATCCCCATCAACGACAGAACAAGTCTGCGGCCCGATTTGACTTTGACCAGCGTTCTTGCTGCAATTCCCTTGCCGTAATAGTACTGAAGGGAAAAGTTTCCCGGCAAATCGCTCTCGTAGAGATAGACTCTGGCATCGTAATCTGCGGCGTTGAAGTATGCTGCCCCTGCCGTTACCGACAGCCTTCCGCGGCAGAAACTGCGCGAGGCGGAGGCGGAAATTGCGGCACCCTTCTTTGTGGCACCGCCGGCCGAATATAGCACAGCCCCTGCCCGTAACGAAGCCTTCCAAGCCTCCTTTTCCAGTTTGACGCCCCCTTTGAGCGAGTGTTTGCGGCTTCCGTCGGCACTCTGCCACACGTAGTTGTCCTGCAAAGAAACCGTCCATGCGGAGATGGAATACTCTGCCCTCGCCTTTTCGTAAAAAGCCTGCGAAGGGGCATCGACACGGTATCGCAGCCAGGGATAATACACCGCCTCCGTAAACGATGTGAACAGCAGCCCGCGCACCGGCCTCCACAGTAGCGAAAGCACCGCCCCAGCCTGGTTCGATACCGACGATATGGTGGAATATGCGCCGGCGTGGGGCGCAATGTAAGCCTTGCTGTAATACCTTGCAAGGCAGGATATTTCAAAATCGTAGGACGGCGTGAACACAGCTCCGGCCACCGCCGCCGGCTTCAGTCCGGAATCCACCGCCCCCTCTGCAAAGAGGCGCCAGTGCCCGGCGGAGAAAAGCAAGTCGGCCGCGAGATTGCCGTGAGGGCCGTCGTACATCTGGTACTGATTGTATGGCATCACCTTGCGGCGGTTGTGCCTGTTGTAGGAATATGCCGCCGCGGTGAGCCCGGCGTGGAACCGGCCGCGGGTAAAGGAGAGATTCGCCCCGGCCAGATACTCCCGCATGGCGTTTTTGCAGTTGCGCTCGTAAATGGTGCGGTGATAACCGTTTACCGGGAGCGACGTGTAGCCATCCTCCTCTACCCTGGCGTCGACTCCCGTGGCGGAAGCGAACAAAGTTGCCGACCACCCGCCGCCGATCTCGCAGCCCACCGCCACTCCGCGTAGCGCCCGGGTTTCGTCGGCCGACTTGTAGGGGACGATTCCGCGCTGCCTTTTAAGCACCGACGTCGGCGAAGACGCACCGGTAAAGGAGAAGGCGTTCCAAACGGCCAAACCTTGCCCGAAGCAGGCGCTGTAGCTGCCCAGCAGCACATCCCAGCGCCCCTTCCGGACATCGAGGTACCCGGCGACATAATCTACGAGCGGGATTTCTCCGGCATCGCTTTCGGCCAGCAGGCCAGCCTTCACGCGTCCGCTCTCCAGCAGGAACCGGTTGTACTGATGAATCCCTTCCGTGCCGCTTCTCAGCTTGTAGCGCGAGCGGAACTCCACCTTCCGGCCCGCAGGAACATCTCCCTGACTTAAAACCACATAAGGTGCAATTTCATCTACGATTTCCTTGGAGAAACCATCCACCGCCTGCAGTTCCTGCAGGGAGAGCAGCGCCCCGTAGGCCTTCCGGTACTCCACCAGACTGGCAATCTGGAAAGGTGTAAACAGCCCGCTCTGCCGCAGCAAAGACTCCCCGGCCTCGTTCAAATTCAGCGGTAGTTGCTGCTGTAGAAAATCCTCGATGTCGTCTGCACTTGCACCGTCCTCTACCATCTGTTCTATCGCGCTGCCGGCAACCTGACCATGCAGCGGCCAGGAAAAGAAAAAGATTGCTCCGATGAGGGCAATCTCAGAAAGAAAATCTCTCACCTCAACCTCCCTTTTTAAATGTTAATACTACCCCAAAAGTAGTATCTTTGCTGCGGAAAAGCAATAGTTCAGCAATGATTTTTATTGTCGATACCCAGACCGATCCCTACCGCAACCTGGCGGCGGAGGAGTACCTGCTGCGAGGCTTCACCGAGCCGGTGTTCAGGCTGTGGCGCAACGCCCCCTGCGTGGTCATCGGCAAGAACCAGAACGCCCTGGCGGAGATTGACCTGAACTATGTCAAGGCCAACGGAATCAAGGTGGTGCGGCGCCTTTCCGGCGGCGGCGCGGTGTTTCACGACCTGGGCAACGTCAATTTCACCTTCATTGAGACCCGGCTGCCGGGAGAGGACACCGGCGATATGTTCCGCCGCTTTACCGCCCCCATCCTGGATGCGCTGCAGGCGCTCGGGGTGGACGCCCGACTGACCGGCCGCAACGACCTTACCATTGAGGGCCGCAAGTTCTCCGGCAACGCCCTATGTGTAGAGCGTGGCCGGGTGCTGATGCACGGCACACTGCTCTTTTCCGCCTCCATGAACTCGCTGGCGGGCGCCCTCAAAAACCGGTGGGTCAAATATTCCGACAAGGCGGTCAAGTCCAATGTCAGCCGCGTGACCAACATCTCCAGCCACCTGAAAGAACCGATGGACTGCCTGCAATTCATGGAATATCTGGGCGAATATATCGGCCGTGACACCCCCCGCTATCATTATTCCGAAGCCGATCTCGAGGCCATCGACACCCTGGCCCGCGAGAAATATTCCACCGACGCCTGGAACTACTCCGCATCTCCAAAATACACCTTTTCCAGCAGTGCAAAGCTTCCCTGCGGCGTTGTGGAGATCACCTTTGACGTGACCGCCGGCCTTATCAGCCGCCTGGCAATAGCCGGCGACTTCTTCTTCACCAAACCGATAGAGGAATTCTGCGAAAAGATGGCGGGATGCCCGCACGACAAAGAAAAAATCGCCGGGCGAATCTGTGAGATTGGCCCCGGCGACTATTTCGGAAATGTCAGCTGCGAAGAGCTGGCCGATATGTTCTTCTAACGGCTATTTGTAACGTTTCTCCTTTGCAGAAACGAGTTTCTCCTTAAGAATTCCAACGCATTCTGTGATAGCCTCCTCAAAGGTGTCCGCATTGCGCTCTGCAACAACCTCTGTTCCAGGGATGAGAACCCTTACAAGGGCATTCTTGTTTGCGGGGTCGGGAAGCAGCGAGAGAGCCACCTCGCAGCCGACTGCATCCTCGTAGAATTTCTCCAGCTTGCTCACTTTGCGGTTTACATAGTCGATGAGCTTCTGATCTGCATCGAACTTGATAGATTGAACCTTGATTTCCATTTCACCTCCGTTTTTTTGCTCTTGGATGAGCGGTTAAATATGTACTTTTAAGTTGCTCGAACGAGTTGTGCGTGTACACCTGCGTTGCCGCAAGGTTGGCGTGCCCGAGCACCTCCTTTATGCTGTTTATGTCGGCGCCGTTGTTCAGCAGATGGGTCGCCAGGCTGTGCCGCAGCACATGCGGCGACTTTTTACCGGAGAAACCCTCCTCGCCGTCAAGGGCCTTTCTGACCAGATTGTTGACGAACTGCGGGTACAACTGCCTCCCGGAATCCGTTACAAAAAACCAGCCATCCCTACCCCCTGCGAACTCAACCTCTCGCCTTTTCAAATATAGCAATAATTCCTGACAAATCCTATCGGGAATGGGAATTTCTCTTGTCTTGTCGCCCTTGCCGGTCACGCGGACCACCTGCCTGGCGCTGTCAAAGTCGCTCACTTTCAGGCCACAGAGTTCTGCGCGGCGCATTCCGGTGGCATACAACGCAAGGATAATCATTCTTTCGCGCAGCTTACCAAACGGCTCTTTGCCGTCCTCGGCCGCAGCCGCCGAGTCTGCCGCTTCGGTTTCTTCCCTCTCCAGAAGGGCGTCCATGCTGGGCTGGGTGTAGAACTGCGGCAGCGGGTGGTCTTCCCTGGGCCGGTAAACTTTCCGGACCGGGTTCGAATCCAGGAACCCCTTACGCACCAGCCAGTTGCAAAAACTGGAGAGTGCCGACAGGCGCAGGTTCATGGTGCGCGGGCTCAGCCCCTTTTCCAGCCCTTCTGCAATATAGCCGCGAATCAATGTCGGCGTCAAGGCCTCCTTTAGCATATCGTCCGGCAGCGGCAAATCCTCTTCCGGGAAGGCAAATTCGCAGAACCCCTCTATCGCACTGCGGTAAAGCTCCGCGGTGCGGCCGGAATAGCGCCGCTGAACGGTGATGTATTCTATGTATTTGTCTTCCACTAAAGGCGAATGTAATAAAAATTTGGCGTTCAGAAAAACTTGACTATCTTTGCAGTCCCTAAAAAAAGGAGGTGTAGCAAATATGATTATCGTACAGATTAAAGAAGGTGAAAACATCGAGAAGGCTCTGAAGAAATTCAAACGCAAATTCGAAAAGACCGGTATCGTACGCGAGCTCCGCGGCCGCCGCGAGTTCAGAAAGCCGTCTGTCATCCGTCGCGAGCAGAAGAATAAGGCTATCTACGTTCAGCATTTGCGCCTCGAAGAGGAGTAAAATCCCGCACAAATACTATATATATTTCGCGGGTCGGACAGACGTGTCCGGCCTGTTTTTTTTATCTTTGCCCCCGCTATGACGCTAAAGGAGTATTTCAAACTGGAGACTTCCGGCTGGAAGTGGTACGAGGTGGTATACCTTGTGGTATGCACCCTGGCCATACTGATTCCGTCGCTAATCAGCGGCGACAGCGCCATGGCGGTAATTAGCGCCACCTGCGGCGCCATATCGGTGGTGCTCACCGGCAAGGGCAAGCTGGGCACCTACATCTTTGGCGGAATCCAGTGCGCCCTGTACGCAATTATTTCTTATAAGGCAACTTACTACGGCGAAACGGCGCTCAACGTACTGTATCTGCTGCCCCTGGAGTTCGTAGGGTTTATGCAGTGGAAAAAGAATATGAACAGCGAGAATGCCGAGGTCGTGAAGCTTAAAATGACTTGGCGGCAACGGATTTTCTGGACGCTGATTCTGGCTGCCGGCACCATAATCCTGGGCCTTATCCTCAAGCGTTTCAACGATGCTATGCCCTTTATGGACGCTTTTACCACAGTCGGCACAATGATAGCCTTTGTGCTCACCGTGAAGCGCTACAGCGAGAACTGGTGGATATGGATTGCCATTAATGTCGCCACTGTGATAATGTGGGTCGGCAATGTGTTGGAGGGCGGAGAAAACGCCAGCGTCGCCACACTGCTTATGTGGAGCGTCTATCTGGTGAATTCTGTGATAATGCTGATCCGTTGGATGCGCGAGGCTAACCGCAACTCCTAGATTTCCCTGTTCAGGGCCTCCCAGATCATATCTTTCAGGTGCATCAGGCCGTCGCCTGTGACGGCGCTGATAAAGGTGTGCGGCACATCTTTGGGCAGGGTCTTTTCTATATCGGCGCGTAGTTCGTCGTCCAGAAGGTCGTTTTTGGTGACCACCAGTATGCGGTCCTTGTCCAGCAGTTCGGGATTGTAGAGCCGGAGTTCATTCAGCAGAATCCCGTAGGTTGCGGCCACGTCGTCGCTGTCGGCAGCAACCATAAACAGCAGCATAGAGTTCCGCTCTATATGACGCAGGAACCTCAGGCCCAGCCCCTTGCCCTCGTGTGCGCCCTCTATGATGCCGGGGATGTCGGCAATCACAAACGAGCGGTTGTCGCGGTAGCTCACAATGCCCAGACTGGGTTCCAGGGTGGTGAATGCATAGTCGGCAATCTTGGGGTGGGCGGCGCTGAGTGCGGACACCAGGGTCGATTTGCCGGCATTGGGGAAACCCACCAGCCCGACATCGGCCATAATCTTGAGCTCCATAACCACCCAGCCCTCTTCGCCGGGCTCGCCGGGCTGGGCATAGCGGGGCGTCTGGTTGGTGGCGCTTTTGAAATTGTTGTTGCCCAGACCGCCGCGGCCGCCGCGCCTCAGGATAACCTGCTGCCCGTCTTCGGTGACTTCGCACAGCAACTCGCCCGTTTCTGCATCGCGGGCCACGGTGCCCAGCGGCACCTCCAGGACTATGTCCTTGCCGTCGGCACCGGTGCGGAGACCTCCGCTGCCGGCAGCGCCGTTGTCGGCTTTGATATGCTTCTTGTACTTGAGGTGGATCAGGGTCCACATCTGGGTGTTGCCGCGCAGGATGATATGGCCGCCACGGCCGCCGTCACCGCCGTCCGGGCCACCCTTGGGCACATATTTTTCCCTGCGGAGGTGCATACTCCCCGCCCCTCCCGCGCCCGAAGCACAGAAGATTTTCACATAGTCTATGAAGTTGGAATCTGCCATAACAATGCGAAGATACTGATAATTTTTGATTACTCCGCATAGAGGAGATAGGGTCGCCGCTGCTCTTTGAAACGGGCCACATCACCGGCCCAGCGGGCTTCTATTTCCTCTGCCGAAGCACCGCCCAGAATCATCTCGCGGGGATACGGAACGCCTATCAGGAGTTCAAAATGATTGCCGTCGAAAAAGAATGTGCTGTCGGCCGGATAGTGGCGGAAAGCGTCAACCACGTATTCCAGATTCACCTGCTCGTCCCATATCTGCTGCAGCGGCTTGCCTCGCAGATCCATTCCGTAGCAAAGCCTGTCCTGATAGCGGGGATGCTTGGCGCCGGGGATGCTGCGCGGGGTGAAACTGAATCCGCGGTCGTCCATCTCCGGGTGGCCGTAAATCTCAAAGGGGAACTGCGTGCCGCGGCCGGTGGTCACCTGGGTCCCCTCAAAGAAGCAGGTAGAGGAGTAGAGATATACCTGCCTCATATTCTTAATGTTAGGTGAAGGAGGAAGCACCAGGGTAATGTGCCTGGAGTGGGTATAGTTCAGGCAGGGCACCACCGTAAGGTCGCATTTGAGGCCGCTGCTAAGCCACCCCTCCCCGTTCATCATCAGGGCCAGTTCGCCCAGCGTCATTCCGTGCACCATAGCCACCGGCAGAGAACCTATGCCAGAGGCATACTGCATATCCAGTATGGGGCCGTCCAGGTAAAAACCGTTGGGATTGGGCCGGTCCAGAATAATAACCTTCTTGCCATAAAGGGCGCAGGCACCCATCCGGTGCTGCATTGTGATA
>JAEEGJ010002735.1_pt1 | contig 80660 bp, 44 predicted proteins | sample 8958761 | NCBI WGS metagenome assembly JAEEGJ01 (sample SAMN16246546, study PRJNA631951) | gut metagenome | biome: gut microbiome; feature: rumen; material: RS-attached | host: Bos | place: Iran: Karaj | collected 2018-10 | reverse complement strand
CCGCCGGGAATCGAACCCGAATTTAAAGTTTAGGAAACTTTCGTTCTATCCATTGAACTACAAGGCCAGTTTCGGGCTGCAAAAATACGCATTTTTTACGTCTCCTGCTGCCGCACTTCCCCAAATTTCTGTATTTTTGCCGAAATTTTTCGATATGGTACTTTTTCACTCCGAGACCCGTTTCCAACTTCGTCAGAAGATGACGTATAAAAAGTGGTTGACCGCCCTGGCCACCACTCATGGTAAAAAGTTGGGCGACATCAATTACATCTTTTGTGACGACAACTATCTGCTCAAACTCAATCTCCAGTATCTGCAGCACGATACCCTCACCGACATTATCACGTTCGACTATGTGGAGGGTGACCTCCTGAACGGCGATATCTATATCAGTGTGGAAAGGGTGCGCGAAAATGCCGAAATCTTCGGGGTGACTTTCGATGAAGAATTGCTTCGGGTTCTCGCTCACGGACTGCTCCACCTTTGCGGTTTCAAGGACAAGTCGAAAAAGGATGCGGCGGAAATGCGTCGCCAGGAAGCTGCAGCTATGACGCTTTTTCATAATTTATTAAATAATTGATAATCAATTTATTAAGTAAATTTTCACGTGAAAACTGACACAAATTTTGATGTTTTGGTGGTGGGTGCTGGTCACGCAGGCTGTGAAGCCGCCGTGGCCGCCGCCAAGATGGGGGTCCGCACCCTGCTCGTGTCGATGAACCTCTACCTCGTCGCCCAGATGTCGTGCAACCCCGCCATCGGTGGCATCGCCAAAGGTCAGATCGTGCGCGAAATCGATGCCCTCGGTGGTATGTCCGGCATTGTGACCGACAATACCATGATCCAGTTCCGGATGCTCAACAGCTCGAAAGGTCCCGCCATGTGGAGCCCCCGCGCCCAGTGCGACAAACAACAGTTCACCCTCTTCTGGAAGTCCATCCTCGAAAACCAAGAGAACCTCTCCCTCCGCCAAGATACCGTCACCGCCCTCGTCATCCGCGATAATGAGGTGTGCGGGGTGAAGACGATGCAGGGACAGACCATCACCGCCAGCAAGGTGATCATCACCGCCGGCACCTTCCTCAATGGCCGCATCCATATCGGGGAGGTCAACTTCTCAGGAGGCCGCCTCGGCGAAATGGCTGCCCCCCTCCTCTCCGACCAGCTGCAAGCCGCCGGCATCACGACCCGCAAACTCAAAACCGGCACCCCCGTCCGCATCGATGGCCGCTCCGTTCACTTTGACCGCATGACACCACAGCCCGGCGACGAACAACCCGCCAAGTTCTCGTTCACCGATACCCCTCCCCTCACCCACCAACTTCCCTGCTATATCACCTATACCAGCCCCGAAGTCCATGACATTCTGCGTACCGGATTTGAAAAATCCCCCATGTTCCAAGGGCGCATACAAGGTGTAGGTCCGCGCTACTGCCCCTCCATCGAAGATAAGATAGAGCGCTTCGCCGACAAAGACCGCCACCAGCTCTTCCTCGAGCCCGAAGGAAGAAACACCCACGAGTACTACCTCAACGGCTTCTCCTCCTCCCTGCCCGAAGAGGTGCAGACGGAAGCCCTTCATCATCTTCCCGGACTTGAAGATGCCGTGGTGCTGAAACCCGGTTATGCTATCGAGTACGACTACTTCGACCCCACCCAGCTCCACTTCACCCTCGAATCAAAGGTGCTGCCCAACCTCTATCTGGCCGGACAGGTCAACGGTACCACCGGCTACGAGGAGGCCGCCTGCCAAGGGTTGATGGCCGGCATCAACGCAGTGCTCTCCCTCCGCCACGAGCCACCCTTTATCCTTACCCGCAGTCAGGGCTACATCGGCGTTCTCATCGATGACCTCATCACGAAAGGCGTACAAGACCCCTATCGTATGTTCACCTCACGCGCCGAATACAGAATCCTGCTTCGTCAGGATAATGCCGATTACCGGCTCACGCCGCTCGGCTACCAGCACGGTTTGATTTCACGTGAAAGATATGAGGCCATGCAGCAGAAATATGCCGTTCAGAACAATATTGTGGAGTGCTTGAAAACAACCGCCGTCGCCCCTCACCAAATCAATGACTATCTTACCCAAATCAACTCCCCTGCCCTTTCTCAAAAAGTGAAACTGGAAGTGCTGCTCCGCCGTCCGGAAATTCGTCTCGAAGACCTGCTCCAACACATTCCCGAAATACAAGCGACTATTGCCGACCTTACCTCCGACAAGCAATTGCTCCTTCAGGCCGAAACCGACATCAAGTATGCCTCTTATATCGAGAAGGAGGAAGAACTGGCCAAACGAATGGAGAATTTAGAAGGGGTGAAGCTGCCCGCCGATATCGAATACGATCCGCTTTCCTTCCTTTCAAAAGAGGCCCGCGAAAAACTGAATCGCATCCGGCCACTCAATCTCGGACAGGCTTCGCGCATCAGCGGAGTGAGTCCCGCCGACATTTCCGCTCTTCTCATCTTCCTCCATCACTCTTCCAAGTGATTTATCTCCTTGTAAACCAGTATCACAAAGATTTATTTGCGATTTTAGCCTTTCCACCTCCATTTTTGATGCAAGGCTTCAAAATGTTGGTCTTTCCCAATATTCCCCACAATTTTGTAAAGCATATTGTTTTTCAGCCATTTATCAGCTGATGAATACCACGGGATTCTTTTTCTTGAATTCGACCTTCCCGATAGAGTTTTGTCTCACAAAATCTCGCAGCGCCGGAGCAAATAGTCTGGACACCTTGAACGCCTTTTTGCGGATATAAATCGTATTCAGTTCCATTTTCTCGATATGCATGACATTCACGATAACTGATTTGTTGATGCGTATGAAAAGATCCTCTGGCAGCTGCTGGCCAAACTTCTTGAGCGTGGAGTTGTGGTAGGCTACCTTCCCCCGAATAGTTTCTACTTTGAGGGCAATTGGAGTATTCATGATGAGCGCGATGTCCTCAATGGCCAGTTTGCTCTGCGTCTTCTTGTATTTCAGAAATACATTAGTGGGCGTTGGTTTCTTTTTGGTGCTGGCGCGATAGGTACTTTTCGGCTCATTGACCAAAAAGGTAGGTTCCGCCGATAATGAATTATAAATGTTGAGCACTTTACTCATTTTTTTGCAAAAGGTCTCTAAGTCTAATTTTGGCGAAAGATAGTCGAAAAACCCATTGTCTAACAATTCGGGTATTCTCAATTTATTGCTGGTGATGGCGAAAATGAAAGGAGGCCTATGCACCAATTTTAATGTTTCCAGCACATTAAATCGAGCATTATCTACACCTATAAACAGAATGCCAGGCCTCACCTTGTTCAGTGTCTCAATCATTTCGATATGATTGTTGAAAATGTTGGTGATTTCAAGCGAATCGAAAAAGTTGATTCTTTGTGTGATTTCCTTTAGAATGCGGGTGTCACCCGTCAAAATAGCACAGCTGATTTTTTTCATAATGTAATAATGTGTTAAGATTGCCCACAAATTTAGCGATTATTTCCTTTGAATATTCGACAATTTTCAAAAATCGTATTTGTGGTAGATTTTCACGTGAAAAAAGTTCAATTTCACCCATATCTTCATTTCGCATGATAAATCGACCATTTTTTCTTGTTTTTCTTCCATATTTGCAGAAATCATAGCCTCATTTTTTCACCCCCACTTTTTTTCTGTTTCGAGATTTCATCGTAACTTCGTAGTAAATGCTTCTCACCATGAAAATCCGAAAGTTTCCTGTGCTCTATATGCTCCTCCCCTATCTTGCCGGTGTTCTATTGTCTTATTTCGTTATTGCATCTTCTCTTAATTTCTTGACATTCATCTTATTTTGTACCGCTTTTCTCGCCATTGCACTTCTTTGTCGTTTGGGGTTTCCTCGTTCTGCCCAACTTCCCGCAATGGGCGCACTCTGCTTTGCTTTCTTCCTTTTGGGCGTCCTTCTCACCAATGTGCATTACCGCCCACCTCAATTTTTGAGCGCTCAAAAAGTGGTAGAAAAAAGCGATTATTTTACACTCCAAATCATCGAAAATCCCATAAAAAAAGAAAAAAGTGTCAAATTGATTGTAAAATTATGCGAAGATAGCGCCCATCATCCCATCAAAACGAAAGCAGTTCTCTATCTGCAAAAATGTCCACAAGCCCTCCAACTTCAACCAGGTGACATCCTCGCAGTGCATGCCCATTTTAACGAAATCTCTCCTCCCATGAATCCGTATGCTTTTGACAATCAAAAGCATATGAGAAGAAAGGGGATCTATTTTACTGCCTATGCCTCCTCGCAGCAATGGAAATATATCTCCCACTCCCCCATCCACCCCCTCCGCACGGCCGCCGCCAAAGTCCAACACCACTTCTCCACTCTCTTCGCCCAAAACGGACTCCAAGGCGATGAATACGCCGTCATCACAGCCGTGCTCCTCGGCAACGACGAGACCATGGAGCCCGATCTGAAAGCCCATTTCGCCTCCGCCGGCGTTAGCCATATCCTCTGCGTCTCAGGTATGCATGTGGGTATTATCTTTATGATTATCAATTTCTTACTAAAACCACTCGACCGCTTCCCCCGTATGCAAATCCTGAAAGCCATCATCCTTCTGCTCACGATTTGGATCTACGCCCACATCACCGGCCTCGCCCCTTCTGTAAGAAGAGCGGCCACCATGTTCTCATTCGTCACCCTCGGCTCCCTCCTCCATCGACCCACCTCCATCTTTCATAGCCTGTTCGCTTCAATGTTTATCCTTCTACTATTCAACCCCTTGCTCTTCTTTGAAATCGGTTTCCAAATGAGTTATCTCGCCGTTTTTGGCATCGTCACCATCCAACCCAAACTTGCCGGATTATGGACCCCTAAGTATAAAGTTATCAACTACTTCTGGGAATTAGCCACCGTCTCTATCGCCGCCCAACTGGCCACCTTTCCCCTCTCTCTCTTCTATTTTGGACAGTTCCCCAACTACTTCCTCCTGGCCAACCTGTCGGTCATCTCCCTCTCTTTCGTCATCGTGATGACGGGTATCGCTCTGCTCGCTCTTTCGTGGCTCCCTCCTCTCTCCCGCCTTGTAGGTCAACTCCTTACGTACGAAATCAAACTTCTCAATGCTATCGTCACTGGCATTGAATTCCTCCCGGGCTCCGTAACCGAAAATATTACCGTCAGTTTCCTCCAGATGATGCTAATTTATGGCATAATCTTGACCGTTTTTCTTTACTGGAATAAAAAATCATTTCTACTCAAAACCCTTGCTCTATCTACGTTTCTCGCATTGGGCATCACCTTTTTCTTCGATAAATATTTTTCAAAAAATCTCAACCAACTCACCTTTTATTCCATCGAGAAAATGAGCGCCGTAGAATGTAATGCCGGCACCCGTGGCGTTCTCCTTCTCGACTCCGCGGCGCAAAATAACCCCAACGCTTACGAATTCAACATCCACAATCATGTGTGCCAGCAACATATTGAAAACAAGATAGTTTCATTGGATACCAATACCTATTCCTGTCCTACCTTGGCCAAACAGGGCGCTTTTTTGCGTTTTGACACGCTTACGGTCTTCTTCCTCTCAGGCCGAGAATGGCTTTACCCTATGCCCCAGCCCATGCAAGTGGATGTGCTCTGCCTTCAGCATAATCCCCGTATCCCGATGGGTAAGCTCCTCCAGACGGTGCAATTCCGTGAACTACTGATAGATGGGACCAATTCTCGCTATTGGGAGCAGCGATGGATCGACTCCTGCCAGGCCTATCATATCCCCTATCATTCTACTCGCCAAAATGGTTATTTTTCACTGTGAAAACGATTTCCAAAAAAAGTGTATATTTGCAAGATGGAAAATTTTAAAGGATTTTCGAGAATAATGCTGATTTTCAGCGTGTTGTGTGCTATGCTGTGGTGCGGAAGTGTGTCTGCTAATGGCAAAAGTTTTCATTTTGTCGCGCCGTCTCTCCCCTCCCCCTCATCCGTGGCTATCTTGCCTACTGTCAGCGACTATCCGCCGGTAGATACCAATAAGCGCAAAGGTAAAGGCAAGACCACGCAGCCTAAGAACAAGAAAGTGACCTTCGAAACCTACGAGGAGAATTATAAAAAGGCAATGCAATTCTATAACAATCAGCTATATATCAGCGCCGCCCGCCTTTTTGAAGAACTCTATCCCCTCTCCCTCGGTACCCCTCGCGCCGACACTGTCCTCTTTCTCTTCGCTGATTGCTACTACAACAACGAAGACTACGAAATGGCCGCTTTCCATTTCAAAGAGTATGCCGGAAAATATTCCTCCAGCCCTCGCGCAGAAGACGCTCATTATAAGGCAATTCTCGCCCTCTCTAATATTTCGCCCGAATATAGCCTCGACCAAACAGAGACCTATTACGTCATTGAAGAAATCCAGTTGTTTATCCGCACCTATCCCGCCAGTTCCCACATGGAAGAGTGCAACGAACTGCTGGACAAAATGCGTAACAAGTTGGCACGTAAACAGTTCGAGATCCTTAGTCTGTACTACAATACCGAAAACTACAAGTCAGCGCAAATCATTGCCCGCAACTTTTTCAAAGACTACAGTTACTCCGAGTATTGCGATGATGCCTACGCGGTTTTGGTGAAAAACAACTACGAATATGCGCGCCATAGTGTGGAAAGCAAAAAAGTAGAACGATATACGCAATGTGTTGAGGCATACCAAAATATGAAAATTTACTGCCCGACTTCCGACCTCCTGAAAGAGGCCGGTAAGTATGCGGAGGAAGCCCAAAATATTATCGACAAGAAAGAATTCAAAAAATCAAAAAAGAAAGAGAAAAAGCATGAAGACTGATTTCAAACACAGCAATGCGGAAACGATGGCCATCACCCGCAACATCCGCGAATTTGACAAAGAAACCAACAACATCTACGAAACCGTGGTGATTATGTCGAAACGCGCCGACCAGATCTCCCTCGAAATCAAAGACGAGATGCAGAAGGAGATGCAGGAGTTTGCCCCCGCACAAGACACCCTCGACGAGGTGTACGAAAACCGCGACCAGATTGATTTGGCCAAGTCTTACGAACGTCTGCCGAAGCCTACTCTGATGGCAGTCAAGGAGTTCGAGGATCATAAGATTCATTACAAGCTCAATGATGAGCCGACAGAAGAAAATGCCTAATCAACCGCTGCACATCGTACTCGGTATTTCAGGAGGGATAGCTGCTTATAAGTCGCTATCCCTCATCCGCTTATTCCAAAAAAATAATGCGGAAGTGAAGGTCGTGGCTACCCCCAATGCCCTTCAGTTCGTCACCCCATTGTCCTTGCAAACCCTCTCGAAAAACAAGGTCTATACGGACCCCTTCCAAATTTTGGAAAATGTTGATGTAGAGCATATTGCATTGGCAGAATGGGCCGATGCGCTGGTAGTGGCCCCCGCTACAGCCAATATCATTGGGAAGTTTGCCAACGGCATTGCCGACGATGCCCTCTCGACTCTCTTTTTGGCCTGCGACAAGCCTGTATTCATCGCGCCAGCCATGAATACCAAGATGCTGCATCATCCTGCAGTTCAGCAGAATATCCAGACTTTGCACCAGCGGGGCTGCCATATTCTCGAATCGTCTGCGGGCTATCTGGCTTGTGGCACCACCGGCGACGGAAGGATGCAGGAACCCGAGGCGCTATGCGAGTTGGTCATGCAGGCTATGATCCGCCCGGCGCTATTCACCGGCAAGAAAGTCCTGATAACGGCTGGCCCCACGTACGAACCTATTGACCCAGTGCGTTTTATCGGCAACTTCTCCTCTGGTCTCATGGGCTTTCGGCTCGCGGAAACTTTCGCCTCCCTCGGCGCACAAGTGACCCTCGTTACCGGTCCCACCCACCTCTCCATCGCTCACCCTAACGTACAGAGAATCAACGTGCAAACCGCTGCCCAAATGCTGTCGGCATGCCAGACCGAATTTCCATCTTCCGATATCGCCGTGATGGCCGCTGCCGTCGCCGACTATACCCCCGCGGAGGTAGCCCCCGAAAAAATCAAAAAGTCTGCCCAAACTTTGCAGATCCCCCTTCAAAAAACGACGGATATTTTAGCTACGCTTTGTAAGCAAAAAACTAAAAATCAGTGCGTTGTGGGATTTGCGCTCGAAACCGAGAATGAACTCGAAAATGCCCAAACCAAACTCAAAAATAAAAAGGCAGATATGATCGTTCTTAATTCACTACGCAATGAGGGCGCAGGCTTCCAACATGCCACCAATCTCGTTACCATCCTTGATAAAAACGGAAATGTTCAGACTGGTAAGTTGAAAGATAAGGCTCAGGTGGCAGAAGACATTGTTGGATATATTGCTAATTATCTGAAACTTACAAAATAACCAATTCGATTAGCTATGAAAAAATTTGGCATTTTATGGATGGTTTTGATGATGGTTTTCTCGCTTTCTGCGCAAGATTTCCAATGTCAGCTTTCCATTAATTCAACCGCTATTTCTGGTTCTAACCGAAACAAATTCAATACTTTACAACAAGAGTTGTATAAGTTTGTCAACGACAGAAAATGGTGTCAATATACGCTGAAGACAAACGAAAGAATCGAGTGTGCCATCATGATTGTTCTTACTGGCGCTCAGGGAGATACCTATACTGGTGAGATGAACATCCAACTTCAACGCCCCGTTTTTAACACCAATTATAAGTCTCCTGTCCTCAACATGAAAGATAACGATATCAAATTCACTTATGAGGAAGGAACTCCGCTGGAATATTCTGAAAATCAGAATCTTTCAAACCTCACTTCGTTGATAGCCTACTATTTGAATATCTTTTTGGGGTTGGATTTCGATACCTTTTCTCTCAATGGTGGAGATCCCTATTTTTCATTGGCTCAGGGGGTTGTAAATGCTTGCCAGAGTGCGACCGAGCAGGGATGGAAGTCCTACGAAAACGCACAGAAAAATCGCTACTGGCTGATGGAAAACCTCTCCAATCCTACCTACAGCAAGATTCACGATTTCTTGTACAAATATCACCGGTTGGGCCTCGATATGATGTCGGAATCGGTGGATGTGGGACGTGCCTCTATTCTGGACGCTATTCGTGATTTGCAGAAGGTAAATTCCCAAAAATCAAACCTTTACATTGTACAAGTCATGGTTCAAGCCAAGGCAGATGAGATCGTCAACATCTTCAAGGAGGCTTCAACAGTGGAGAAAACCGAGGTGATTCGATTGATGAAACAAATTGACCCCGCCAACTCCGCCAAATATAACGCTATCAACCAACAGTAACTAACTTATGTTGAACTCGTTGCACATCCGGAATTATGCGCTGATCTCCTCTTTGCAGATTCGTTTCGACAAAGGGCTGACGGTCATTACGGGTGAAACGGGTGCAGGAAAATCCATCATTATGGGGGCACTCTCCCTCATTTTGGGCCATCGCGCCGATACTTCTACCCTCTTCGATCAGTCGGAGAAATGTGTGGTGGAAGCCGTTTTCAATGTGTCAGGGTTACATCTTGAGGATTTCTTTACAGAAAACAATCTTGATTATCAGGATGATACAATTGTAAGACGGGAGATTGCCGTGAGTGGTAAAAGTCGCGCTTTTATCAACGATACGCCCGTTACCCTTCCGTTGCTGAAAGAGTTCACCTCCCGCCTTATCGACATCCATTCCCAACATCAGAATTTGCTCTTCCAAAATGCCGATTTTCGGACAGATGTGGTCGATTTATTTGCGGGTATCAAAAGTCAAGTTGCAGAGTATCAAAAGGTTTTATCTGAACTTAAAGATTCTGAGCGTCAACTTTCTGAATTAAAACTACAGCATCAAGCCGCTCTTGAAAAGCAGGATTTTCTTCAGTTTGTAATGAAGGAGATTGAAGAGGCACACTTGAAAGAAAATGAGCAGGAAGAATTAGAGCAAAATATTGAATTTCTGACACATACCGAAACTATCAAGTCCAATCTCTTCCAGATTTTGCAAATCCTTTCCGATGAAGAACCCTCCGCCGTTTCCTCTCTCCGTGAGGCCAAGAATCTGAGTGCCGCTATCGCTTCCTATCGCGCCGATCTTGATGAGATGAATCAGCGCATCAACTCTTCTTATATTGAGCTTAAAGATATTGCTAATGAACTTAACTCATTGAATGATAGAATTGAATACAATGCCGATGAGTTAGAAGCCATGCGCCAGCGACTCGACTTTATCTACTCTTTAGAACAAAAACATCATCTGACCTCCGTGGGTGAGTTACTGAATAAGTATCAAGCTGTAAAAGAGGAATTGGATAACTTTTCAGAAGATGAAGAACAATTGAAACAGTTGACTTTACGCTGCCAGCAACTGCAAGATAAAGCTCATAAATGCGCAGTGCAACTTCATCAAAGTCGAAATAAAGTTCTTCCCGCTTTACAAACCCAAGTTCTCGACTATGTACACTCTCTCGGAATGCCAGATGCTCAGTTTGTTATAAAATTGGAGACTTCTACAACTCTGCTAAAAAATGGCATAGACGAGGTGAAATTTCTCTTTTCTGCGAATAGGGGAGTGGAGGTTGCAGAATTGGAGAAGGTGGCTTCTGGCGGTGAAATCTCCCGCCTGATGTTGGCTGTAAAATCCACATTATCAGAGAAATCGGTACTTCCTACAGTGGTGTTTGATGAGATTGATGTGGGTATTTCAGGAGAAATGGCAGGGAAGGTGGCCGCACTGATGCAAAAGATGGCCCAACGCCGCCAGCTCTTGGTGATCACCCATCTCCCTCAAATCGCAGCGAAAGGAAATAGCCATTATCTTGTGTATAAAGAAGTTGAAGGAAATACCAGTCGCACGAAAGTAACCTTATTGGATGCTCAAACGCGAGCCGTAGAAATTGCCAAAATGATGAGCGGCGAAAAGTGGGGAGAAGCCACCTTGAAAGCCGCGCAAGAACTTATAGAACAATAAATTATGAAAAAGAAACTGTTGGTCTTTGTGATTCTGCTTTCGCTGTTCACTGCCCCTGTTGTGAACGCCCAAACCATGCAGAATACTAAGCATTATCGGTCCCATTTCGCCTATCAAACCGGCTTTGCCTTTAATGCCGGGGTAGGGCAGTTGAAATTTGAAAATCGCCAGTTGCCCAACAAACTCCCTAATTTCTGCATCGATCAAGTCATTGCCTATCAGTTCAATCCCTATTTTACCTTGGGCGTTGATTTGGGTTTGAATATCTGGAAAAAAACGGCCTTTATACCTGTGGGACTGCATCTTAGTGTCGACTTTATGGACTATATCGTCTCTCCCCACTGGTATGCCAATGGTGGCTATTCGTTCAAGTGGTACGTGAGTTCAAAGCCTGAAAAGATGACCAAGGTGATTTATGGAGCCGAACCTGGGTGGTATGCCAACACGGGCCTTGGCGTTAAAATCCGCCTCAAAGACCAGATTCATCTCATCGTGGCCGCAGATTATAAGATGCAATATTCTTCAATACAGTACTCGGTTACCGACTATACCGCCGACTTTGATTACTCGCAGGTGTGGACCAACCGTACCAAAAAACTATGCTATCACTTTGTCGGAGTTAAATTTGCCCTTCTCTATTGGTAAACCTTTTTCAGAATTATTTGTCGAATCCTTTGTTGTTCATCACTTTATAATATAAAACCTAAAAACCATATACCATGAAACGTTTCACCTTTCTTGTTCTTTTGCTTTCTGTGGCCATGATGGGCTTTGCCCAAAAGAAAACCACTACGCCGCCGCCGGATATGCCGATTGATAACAACACCCAATTGATTACCTATCAGGATGTTGTACAAGTAGATGCTTCCGCAAAGGATTTGTACGACCGCGCATTGAAATGGGCGAAGTCTTTTTATCATAATCCTTCAGAGGTGATCCGCAACCAAGACCCCACCAACTATGTGCTGAAAATGCGCAGCTCCGTTAGAATTTATTCTCATCAGAAAGATGGTACCAAAATCACGAAAAATGTTGTGTATTACAACTTTACGCTTCAGTGTCGTGAAGGCCGCTATCGTTATACCATCACCGATTTCAATGAGAAAGCCACTGCCGCCTCGCCCATCGAAAAATGGATGAACCCCGAAGATACCAAATGGGATCCCGAATGCTACGTCAATTTACAAGAGGTAGATGAGCAAATTCGCTCATTAATTGATTCTCTTATTGATGGAATGCTGCCTGAAGTTCAAGAAGATGATGAATGGTGATAATGAGAAAGTTACCTTTATTCCTTCTCCTCTTATTGTGTGTAGCCTGTGCCAAAAAACAGCATAGTGGGGAAGTGAAAATTCACTTTGACATTCAAGTGGACGGCTCCCATCTCCACTATCATCAGATGCAATATCAAAATGCGGCGGGCAACCGCTATCAGGTCGATGAAGTCAAGTTCTTCATCTCCGATGTGGCTTTTCTCACAAGGGGAGGGGAGAGGCATGCCGTTACCGACAACGAGGGCATCCACTATTTTGATTCCGATATAGCCGCATCCTACGACTGGCTGATTTCAAAAGTTCCTGATGGCCAGTTTGATAGCATTACCTTTGTGTTTGGATTGCTGCCCGCACAGAATGTCACCGGCTACTTTGTCAACCCACCCGAAATCAATATGGCCTGGCCAGATGTGTTAGGGGGTGGCTATCATTATATGCAGATCAATGGTAAGTGGTTGGCTTCCAATGATACGGTGCGGCCCTTCAACCTCCATACCGGCATCGGCCAGCGGTACGAAAACGGACAAGTCACCGAGTTTGTTCCCAACCATTTTCGGATGACACTTCCTTTAAGGGATTTTGTAGTAACGAAAGATGTCACCACCCAGTTGGATTTTGTGATGAATGTAAATGGCTGGATGTCAGAGCCCAACATCTATGATTTTGATGTCATTGGCGGTAGCATCATGCAGAATCAGGCGGCGCAGGATATGCTCCGTGAAAACGGTCCTCACGCCCTTTCCGTGAAAGTGCACTGATTTCTAACGCTTTTTCTTCTCTTTGATAAGCAGATTCTTGATGTCGTTCAACTTCATCAACGCCTCTACGGGTGTAAGTGAATTGATGTCCAAATCTACAATTTGGTTTTTGACATCTAACAATAAAGGATCATCTAAAGCAATGAAACTCAATTGATAACCAGGGTCAGCACGCTTCTCGATGTGCTTCTCGACCTTGTTGTCGTGGGTATCTTCCAGCTGTTTGAGTACCTCTTCTGCACGCCGCAGCACACTCGCTGGCATACCCGCCATCCGAGCGACGTGGATACCAAAACTATGCTCGCTGCCGCCTGCTTCCAACTTTCTCAAAAACAGAATCTTATTGTTGATTTCCTTGACGGAAACATGGTAGTTCTTGATTCTCGGAAACTGCGAAGCCATGTCGTTGAGTTCGTGATAATGGGTGGCAAACAGCACCTTGGCACGGTGCCGCGGATGTTCGTGCAGGTACTCGGCAATCGACCAAGCGATGGAAACCCCGTCGTAAGTGCTTGTGCCACGGCCAATTTCATCCAGCAATACCAAACTTCTGTCGGAGATGTTGTTAAGGATGCTGGCCGTCTCGTTCATCTCGACCATAAAGGTGGATTCGCCAGTAGAGATATTGTCAGACGCGCCCACACGGGTGAAAATCTTGTCTATCAGTCCGATATGCGCTTCTCGTGCCGGCACGAAACAGCCCATTTGCGCCATCAGCACAATCAGGGCAGTTTGCCGCAGCAGGGCCGACTTACCCGACATGTTGGGTCCGGTGATGATGACAATCTGCTGCTGGTCGTTGTCGAGGTGTATGTCGTTGTCGATATAAGGTTCGCCGGGCGGCAACTGTGTCTCGATGACCGGATGCCTTCCGGCTTTAATGTCTAACACGGTATCTTCTTCAATATCAGGACGTGAGTAGCGGTTCGATTCGGCCACGTTGGCAAAGCAGGACAGCACATCCAACCGCGCCACCAACCGTGCATTCAACTGAATCATCGGAATGTAGTCCATCAATGCCAACACCAGTTCGTTGTACAACCTCCCTTCGATGTTGAGAATGCGGTCTTCTGCTCCTAAAATCCTGCTTTCCAGCTCTTTCAACTCTTCCGTGATGTACCGTTCCCCATTGGTGAGCGTCTGTTTCCGAATCCACTCGGCGGGCACTTTGTCTTTGTGGGCGTTGGTCACCTCGATATAATATCCGAACACGTTGTTGAAGCCAATCTTGAGGGAGGGAATTCCCGTGTTGGCTGACTCTCTTTGCTGGATTTCTGCCAGCACCCCTTTGCTGTTGCTGGCCAGCTCGTTCAGTTCGTCCAGTTCCGCATCCACGCCACGGTTGAAAACGCGCCCCTTGTTCAAGGCTACGGGTGCATCCTCATTGATCTCTTTTTCAATGCGTTGGCAGATAATCATACAGGCGTTCAACTGTTCCGACAGTTTCTGGAACGCCGGCAGATTCTGTTGTTGACACAGGTTTTGTAGTTTTTGAATAGAACGCAAGGCTCTGGCCAGTTGGAGCATCTCGCGGGGATTGATCTTCCCTGTTGCAATTTTCGACCCGATGCGCTCAAGGTCGCCAATGCTGCGAATGCAGGCCTCTGCCTCACTCTTAAAGTTTTCGTTATCAATAAAATATTGCACCGAAGACAGTCTTTCCTCAATCAAAGATTTCACCTTCAATGGCATCAGAATCCATTTTTTCAGAAGACGGCCGCCCATCGGGGTAAGGGTATGGTCGAGGATTTGCAACAGGGTGACGGCATTCTCATTGGGAGAATGAATGAGTTCGAGGTTGCGAATTGTGAAGCGGTCGAGCCACACGTACAGTTCCTCTTCAATCCTGTTGATTTTATTGATATGCTGAATTTTATGATTTTGAGTTTCGCTTAAATAATGCAAGGCGGCACCGGCGGCGATGATGCCAAGAGTGAGGTTCTCTATGCCAAAACCTTTCAGAGAGTTGGTCTGGAAATGTTGGGTGAGGAAGGGGAGGGCATAGTCGGTAGTGAAGACCCAGTCATCGAAGGTGGTGAGCAGGATCTTTTCGCCAAAATGTTCCCGAAAATCCGCGCATTTCCCTTTCTGAATCACCATTTCCGCGGGTTTGAAATTTTGCAGCAGCTTGTCAATATACTCCATGTCGCCTTCGGCGATGTAGAACTCGCCGGTGGAAGCGTCAATGAAGGCGATGCCAATATTCTTGTCGGTATAATGGATGGCCCCAAGGAAGTTGTTCTCTTTCTGTTCCAATATCTTATCGTTGGTAGCGATGCCGGGAGTCACCAGTTCGGTGATGCCGCGTTTCACAAGCGTCTTGGTGAGTTTGGGGTCTTCTAGCTGGTCGCAAATGGCCACTCGGTAGCCTGCCCGTACCAGCTTAGGCAGGTAGGTGTCGATGGCATGGTGCGGGAAACCGGCAAGATCCATGTCGGCCGCCGCCCCGTTCGATCTTTTCGTCAGCACAATTCCGAGAATTTGGGAGGTCTTGACCGCATCTTCCCCGAAGGTTTCGTAGAAATCGCCCACCCGAAACAGCAAAATCGCATCCGGATACTGGGATTTGAACTGATTGTACTGCTTCATCAAGGGAGTTTCGCTCTGTTTCGCCATATCATCAAAATTTGAGTGCAAAGATACCACTTTTCTTCTAAAATTTCAGTCTTCCATAACGAAAAAAGATGTAATTTTGCGCCCTGATAATGCAGCAAGTATGATCTATATTCTGATATCCATTTTCATCGTAGCCATTTTGGTGAGTCTGAAGCCAAAGCCGAAAAAAACGCCCCAGCCCACCTCTGCCAATGCTCCCGATTTGCCCCTACCAATGACGGCTCGGGCACCTAAGGCTAAACAACCGAAAATGCGGAAAACGGAGACAAATTCTCCGAAAAATGATGAATATTTCACTTACGAGACTTTGGAACCTGAATCTTTCACTCACGCCACTACTACTTCAACATCTTCAGATTCTTCTGCTGAAAATGAGCAACAAAATGCTGAAAATGAGCAACAAAATAACATTAATTTGGAATTAGATGCCGACGAGCTCAAAAAAGGAGTTATCTATTCTATTATTTTAGAAAAACCTGATTTTTAGATATTTATAAAGAAAAAAGAAGAAATTTAAAAATTTAGAAAAAGATGTGGAGGTGTACGCTAATTTTTTTGTAAATTAGCGCGCTAATTTTTTATGGTAAAAATAATGTTTAATATAAATTAGTTTGATATGGTAAAAAAGTTACTCTTGACGCTCTTAGTGGTCATTCTTGGTAGCAGTATTTTGCACGGCCAAGGTACAATCAAGGGAACCGTAAAGGACCAGACAGGTGTAGGTTTGAGCTACATCTACGTGTACCTGAAAAAAGATGGTAACGATGTCAATTATGCGATGACAGATGGCGATGGCAAATACCAATTATTTGGTGTCGCTCCTGGTACGTATGAATTGGTTTTCGATGCCGAATCAAGCCAGTGCGGCAAAAAGAAAACGATCAGCAACTACCAGTACAATGGCCAAACCAAGATTGAGGATGCCGAAATCAATTGCGGTGCCGATGTTATTGATGCCGATGTTACTATCGTCTATAAACGCCCGCTAATCGATGCGGATAATACGAAGACGGCCACGATCCTCGATGCCGACGCTGTACGTAAGCAGCCTGGCCACGATGTCACTGGTGCCATCTCCACCGCCGCAGGTGTGACCGCCATCGATGGTAAAATGCAGTCGGTGCGTGGTAACCGTTCCGATGGTCAGAAAACTATGATCGACGGTGTGGTCGTTCGTGGTACCGGCGGCGTCTCCATGGCCTCCATCGAACAGGTCGAGTTGATCCAGGGTGGTATCCCCGCTGAGTATGGTGATGGTAACTCCTTTACCATTATCACCACCAAGGGTATCTCCAAAGACCTCCACGGTTCTGTGGAGTTGATGGGTTCCCTCGAAGGCTATAACAACTTCCTCGCCTCCGTCTCCCTCACCGGCCCCCTGATGAAACCCAAGAGCAAAACACAGCCCGTCCGCGTTGGTTTCCTCCTCACCGGTGATATCAGCTACGATAAGGATGCATCTCCCGCTCAGGGTGGTACATGGAGAGCTTCTCAAGAAGCTATCGACTACCTTATCCAAAATCCTTATCGCTACAGCGCAACAGAATTCGGCGCCCACTATTCCAACGCTGAATACATGCAGAGCGAGAATTTCAAAAAACAGCGCGTGAGAGATAACGCCGGTCAGCTCAATTACCTCATCCAGGCTAAACTCGACTTCCTCCTTGGCGAACAAAACAACATCAGCATGTCTATCGGTGGTATGTATGAGTTCACCCGCTACAGAAATTGGGGTACCTACTATTCCCTCTTCAACGCTCAGAACAATAGCCAAAGCCAAGTCAACACCTGGCGTGTGAATGCCCGTTGGCAACACCGTATCCCCCTCAAGAACGATTCCATTATTAAAAATATAATGTATAATATTAATGTTAATTATACACATTATAATACATGGCAGCGTGATATGAGACATAAGACCAACCTCTTCGAGTATGGTCATATCGGTTATTATAAGACTACCAGAGCTAAATCTTTCATCGTGGACTCCATCACCATTGATGGCATCACGATCTACGGTGCAAATATCTTGGCCAACATTTATGACTCTATCGTAGAATATAGCGCTACCCCGTGGGGAAGCAATGACCAATCGCTCATCTCCAACCCCGACCTCGTTCCTTATGTAACCACCTTTACCAACACATACTCCCCCCAGACCATTTACGACTATTACGGAGTGGTTCCCTACAACAAGACCTTATATCAGCAGTTCGGTGCCCTGTTGAATGGTGATGGCCCGGACGGAGTATACGGTATGTATGGTGCCCCCGGTTCTGTAACCAGTGGTTATAACAAATCAGAAGAGTCGCAGATTGGTGCTAACGCCAGCCTCTCTCTGACCATCAAAGACCACGACATCAAGTTGGGTTACATCTTTGAAAAACGTGCCGCCCGCTACTTTGGCGTGGCTCCTTACGGCCTCTGGACTTTGATGAGAAGTAGTGCTAACTTCCACATCAGCCAGTTGGATACCGACCATCCTTATATGATTAGCGAAGATACAGTGATGTATGACCTCCTGTTCGATGGCGACAAACAAACCACTTTCGATAGAAACCTTCGTAAGTCCCTTGGCCTCGACCCCAATGGTACCGATTGGATTGATATCGACAACATGTCCCCCGACCAGTTCTCTCTGAGCATGTTCTCACCTGAAGAGTTGTTTAACGGTGGTTCCGCATACGTTTCTTACTATGGTTATGACTACACCGGAACAAAGAAATATACGAAGAAAACCGACATCAACGACTTCTTCACCAAGAGAGATGAAAATGGTGACAAACTCTACAACGTTGGTGCCTACGAGCCGGTATATATGGCTATGTACATCCAGGATAAATTCTCCATCAATACGATGATGTTCAACATCGGTGTTCGTGTTGACCGCTTCGACGCTAACCAGTATGTGTTGAAAGACCCCTACCTCTTCCGTGAAGCTTATCAGGTGGGCGAACTCCGCGGCCAATTCCTCGATGGCAATGGCCACGACATGATTGCCTCTAACGCAGAAGATGATTGGGTAGTGTATGTCAACCAGATGGACAAAACCCTTGATCCCGACAACACCAGCATCGTCGGTTACCGTAAAGGTCACAACTGGTATGATGCCAACGGTGCTGTGGTGACCGACCCCTCCAGCGTGCTGGGTGCTACCGGTGGTCCTATCTTGAAAAACGCTCTTGATGAGACCGCAGTTTCAAAAGTGGAAGGCGGTGCATTTGAGAAATACAATCCCGCTTGGTCTGTCATGCCGCGTCTCTCCTTCTCCTTCAACGTGTCAAGCAAGTCCCTCTTCTATGCACACTACAATATTATTACGGTTCGTCCGACCGACCTCCGTCTCGACCCGATCAGCTACCTCTGGATTGAGAAACTCGGTCCCAACCAGAACAACGTCATCAACAACCCGCGTCTGAAACCCTCCAAGAGCATTGACTACGAAATCGGTTTCCGCCAGTTGATTGGTGAAAACTCCGCTATCAGCCTCTCGGCTTACTATTCTGAAAAACGTGACCAGGTACAGTGCTACCGTTACACGGGCGCTTATCCCTCCACTTATTATTCATACGATAACATCGACTTTGGTACGGTTCAGGGCTTCACCGTTGGCTACGACCTCCGCAGCACCAAGAACGTAACCCTCCGCGCCAGCTATACCCTCCAGTTCGCTAAAGGTACTGGTTCCAGCGAGACCTCCAGCTTGGCCATCATCCAGTCTGGTCAGCCGAACTTGAGAACCCTCACCAACCTGAGCTTCGACCAGCGTCATAAATTGAGCGCTAACCTCGACTACCGCTTCGGTTACGGTACAGAGTACAATGGTCCTAAGACCATTAAGCAAACCAAAGACGGTACTGCCAAAGAGATTAACTGGTTAGAGAACTTCGGTGTGAATATCAACTTCTCCGCCGGTTCAGGTCTCCCGTATAGCCGTTCCAGCAAACCTTACTCTACTATTGTTAGCGCAGGTAAGAGCCAGCTCACGGGTACCATCAACGGTTCCAATATGCCGTGGATCTTCCAGTGCGATATCCGTATCGACAAGACCTTCGTGCTCGCCCTCAAAAAGGATGAAGAAAGTGGCAAGCCCACCAAGAGAGCTTTCCTCAATATCTATCTTGATGTGATGAACCTCTTCAACTTCAAGAATGTAATTTACGTTTATGAATATACCGGTAACGCCAATGATGATGGTTATCTCACCGCTACTGAGTATCAACAGCAGATTAACTCACAAGTGGATGTCTCTTCCTATACCAACTACTATAGAATGAGAGTTGCTGATCCTTACAACTACACCATGCCTACCCGTGTTCGTTTAGGTGTTAACTTCTCCTTTTAATTAATCGTAGCAAAAAAATATCATGAATATGAAAAATATAAGTAAGATCTTATTTTTGGCAATCTTGCTGCTTGCCACTGGTTCGCTGTCTGCTGAAAAATATAAAGGTACAACAGTTGTTCCAAGAAGTTTTCAACCGCGTGCAGCATCTACCTGTTTGCCTGCAACGAACTCCAATGAGTTGATCGTCAACAATGTGAGAGCTTATCTGGAAACCAACGGTACGATGTGGTTCAACGAAATCGCACAGTATGAGGTGCCTTATGGTTCTGGTAAGACTTCCATGTTTGCAGCCGCACTTTGGATTGGTGGTAAGGACATCAACGACAACTTGAAATTGGCCGCCGTCCGTTTCCGTCAGAAAGGTGATGACTTCTGGACAGGCCCTCTGACCCTGAACGGTGCCTCCGTTACACAGGAGACCTGCGCTGCTTGGGATAAACATTTCAAAATCACCCGTGCTGAGGTGGAAAACCATATCGCAAATTGGATGAACGCCGACTATGTGATGCCGAACAGCATCCGTAACTGGCCCGCTCATCCTATGGATCTTTCCGCAGGACAGTCCTACTACCTCGCCCCCTTCTTCGATTATGATGGCGACGGTGACTACAATCCGGAAAATGGTGACTACCCGTACTACGACTTGGACAATGAACTTTGTCCTTGGACCGCTAAAAACCGTGCCCTTGCTGCAGCTGACCAACTTCCCAAAACTCCTGAAGAGAGAATGGGTATCTCTAAAGGTATGGTCTATGCCGACCACGTTTTGAAAGGTGACGCCACCCTTTACTGGATTTTCAATGATAAGGGAGGTCCTCACACTGAGTCACAAGGTGAACCTATCGGTTTGGAAATCCGTGCCCAGGCATTCGGTTTCTCCACCAATGACGAGTTGAACAACATGACCTTCTACTCATACGAGATTATTAACCGTTCTACCTTCGACTTGACGCAGACCTACTTCTCACAGTGGGTTGACCCCGACTTGGGTTATGCAGATGACGACTATGTAGGTTGCGATGTTGCCCGTGGTTTGGGTTACTGCTACAATGGTCGTAATATCGATGGTCAGGGTCTTGTTCAGCACTATGGTTCACAGCCGCCGGCGGTTGGTGTGGACTTCTTCCAAGGTCCTTACCTCGATCCCGATGGTTATGATAACCCCTCCTTCAACGGTCGTGCTGAATTCGGTCCCACGATGAATGGTAGTTGCGATATCGTAACCCAAGATGGTCAGCTCGGAACCTTCTCATGGGATCCTAATCCGGATGATGAAGAGGCACATGAGATGATCGAGGATTCTCTCGTCATGATTCGTTCTGAAGCAATCAACGGCGTTAACTTTGGTGATGGTATCAAAGATAACGAGCGTTTTGGTATGAGAAGATTTGTTTACCACAACAACGACAATTCTGTGGTAGGTGACCCTGACTTAGCTTACGGTTACTACAATATGTTGCGTGGTATTTGGGCAGATAACTTGAAGATGAAGTACGGTGGAAATGCTCACCCGCTGAATGGTGCTACTGGTCCCGAATGTGACTTCATGTTCCCGGGTCTCTCCGATCCTTGTAATTGGGGTACTATGGGTGTTGTCCCAGATGCTTCTACCTACAACAATTCTGCTGATGGTTGGACTGAAGCTGCCGTAGGAAACGCTCCCGCTGACCGCCGTTTCATGCAATCGGCTGGTCCCTTCACCCTCCGTGCTGGTGCTGTCAACTACATCACTGTGGGTATTCCGTGGGCCCGTGCTACCAGCGGTGGTGCTCAGGCTTCTGTTGATGCTCTGAAAGTCGCTGACGACAAGTGTCAGTCCCTCTTCGAGAACTGCTTTAAAGTTTTGGATGGTCCTGACGCTCCTACGGTCTATATTGAAGAATTGGAAAACGAACTTATCCTTTATCTCACCAATCTCGAAACCAGCAACAACTTTGCTGAGGGTTACGAAGAAGAAGATCCTACCATTCCGGTGGATCGCGTTGATGAAGTCATCACGGTAACCTACGATACCCTCTGGTGCACTATCTCTGGCATTGACACTTTTGTCCTTATGCCCACTGATGTCTCAACTTTTGACACCATTGAGTATGATAATAAATATCATTTTGAGGGTTATATGATTTATCAGTGCGCCAGCGCAGACGTTAGCGTTACGGATATTGGGGACTTGAATAAGGTTCGTCTGATTGCGCAATGCGACCTTCAGAATGGTATTTCACAGTTGGTGAATTGGATTCATGATGACGCTATCGGTACTTCCGCACCCCATGAAATGGTGAGAGGCGAAGATTTGGGTATTCGCCACTCATACGTCATCACAGAGGATAAATTTGCAACTGTTTCTACACAGCTGGTTAATCACAAGAAATATTACTTCCTTGTTTTAGCTTACGCACAGAACAACTATTGGCCCTTCTCCATTGAAGAAAATTCAGATAATGGCTTGGTGGGTCAAAAGACTACTTTCTTGGCAGGCCGTCGTAACATCGGAGACCAGGAGAATAATGGTAGTCCGTACGTGGGTATCCCACATGACCCGACTCCGGAAAATGCTGGTACCGTTGCCAATTCCGTCTATGGAACTCAGCCGATGATTACCCGTATCGAAGGTCAGGGTAACGGTGGTTTCTATCTGGATATGACAGACGAATGCCGCGATGAAATTCTGAAAAACGGCCATATCGACCAGATTACTTACAAAAATGACCATGGTCCAATTAATGTTAAAGTAGTCAACCCGCTTAAGATTCAACCCTTCGATTACGTAGTGCGTTTCGTTCCCGCTGATACGGCAGAGGTTGATGTTACCCCGGAAGATACATGGGTGCTTGAAGTCGTGGATGAAAATGGCAATGTGAAATTGGATTCACTGGGATTCCCCATGCAGTATGAAGCTGAAACCTCAATTTCAGTTAATAATGAGCAACTCTTCTTAGATTTGGGTCTCTCTTTGACCATTTTGAATTATAACTTCGCAATCCATCAGGACAATCTGGCTGACTATGTGGCCCGCTCTGGCGGTTATACGTATAGAAACGTATCCAGCTATTCACAAGTAGATTTTCTTGGTTCGGAAATCATCTATGCTGATGAAAGTAAGCCTTGGTTAGGTGGTGTTGCCGATAATGAGGGCGACCTTCCGGACAACTGGATTCGTAGTGGTATTCAGGAAGCTGGTCCTTGGGATGATCAAGGTGGCCAGAATGGTGTAGAAGATGAATATTCAAAATGGAAAACGGAAGACTTTTTCATGCTAATGCCTGGAGGTACTATTTCTACGAGTACTTGGACGTCTCGTGGATGGAAAGACCCCGATCAACAGTTTGAAAGTGTTATTAATGGAACATGGGCACCCTACGTGTTGAGTTCACCTTACTATGGTGGCCCCATGGCTAAATTCATCACTCCGGATAACAACCGTGCTGAAGATGCCGAAGCACCCTCCCCGATGTATTGGGGAGTAGCAGAAATGGTTACCCAGAACTGGTCTCCTGGTTTCAACCAGACCATGACCAATCTCTATTCCGTGGATATTGTTCTTACACCTGATAAGGAAAAGTGGACCAGATGTGTCGTTCTTGAGTCCTGTGATGACCGTACCAAATCTGAAGGCGGTGCCATCTGCCATGAACCTCGTAAACACGCTTCCGTTGACAAAAACGGTAATCCTGATGGTACGGGCGAAGGTATGGGCTGGTTCCCGGGTTATGCTATCAATGTGGAGACAGGTGAACGTCTGAACATTATGTTCTCCGAAAACTCCTCCGATCCCGAAAACAACGGTAACGATATGCTTTTCAACCCCACCAATGTCTTTGCAGTTGATGGTGATGGAAACGCTGTCGAACGTGCCGTTTATGACTATTGGTTCTCTAACCGTCCGGATTTGTATAATGATCTTTACTTCAATCCTTGCTGGGGTGGTAAGCATTATGTCTATATCGTTGGTAGCACAGGAAATACCAATTCCGCCTACTATCGTTCCAATACCGTCAAACGTAACTTTGATAATTCATTTGACTGTGGACCGTACGATGAGGGACAGTGGCTGATGAATAAGTTCAGTACTTTCACCGGTGTTTCTGATGTAGCTAGTCAGCAGCGTATGAACAGGAAGATGCAATTGTTCAATAATGTGATGTGGACCAGTATTCCTATGCCGGCTGCTATGCACGAAGATGAATGGCTTTCTAATGAAGCTACGATTAAAATTCGTGTTAGCCGTCCTTACATGCGTTACTCTTCGGGTATGAATCGTGGCCCCGAGAATGTTCAGAATGACAATTTCCCGATGTATTCCTTTACCACGAAGAACATCGCAGTTCAGCATAATGTTGCCGATATGCACAAGAGCATTCTTGACAAGATTAACATTGTGCCCAATCCCTACTACGGATACTCCACTTATGAAGGTTCCGCACTGGAGAACTACGTTAAGATTGTCAACCTGCCCACATACGAGGATGGTGTTGACGGAGCTGTTACCATCTCCATCTTTACCGTTAGCGGTGTACTCGTTAGAAAACTCACCAAGGGTGGTACTGATACTTACGTAGATTGGGATTTGAAGAACTCTGCTGCTATACCGATCGCCAGCGGTATTTACATCATCCATGTGAAAGCTCCTGGCATTGGTGAGAGAACCCTGAAGTTCTTCGCTGCTATGCGTCCTACCGACTTGAATGCATTCTAACAGATTGATTAACTGCAAAAAATATTAGAGACTATGAATAAGTTCCAAAAAACATTAATGATTTGCACGCTGATTGGCCTCTTTTGTGCTATGTCGGTCAATCTGTATGCTGGTAATAGAGACCGTTCCGGTCAGGCAGGTGCCCAGCACCTTCTGATTGACCCGTGGGCCCGTTCCACTGGTTGGGGAACCGCCGGTGTTGCCGAAATTCGCGGATTGGAAGCACTCTATTCCAATGTCGGTGGTTTGGCATTCGTCAACAAAACCGAGCTGGCCTTCTCTCATACCCGTTACCTCGTTGGTTCAGGTGCTGGTATCGGCATCAGCTCTTTTGCCATCGCTCAGCACTTGCGTTCCACCGATAAGGAAACAGGCCGTGTGCGCGACTTCGGTGTCTTGGGTCTGTCCTTCTTCACCATGGGCTTCGGTGCTATTGAGGTGACCTCTGAAGAGTTGCCTGAAGGTAATCAAGGTACTTTCTCTCCGAAATTGAATTACCTCTGCTTGCATTATTCAAAGAGCTTCAATGAGTATATCCACGGTGGTGTTTCTTTGAAAGTAGTTACCGAAACTGGTGCTGACGATGCTAAGGCTACTGGCTTTGCTATCGATGCAGGTGTACAATACCTTACAGGTGCGTACAAGAACTTCAAACTCGGTATCACTTTGAAGAACATCGGACTTCCGATGCATTACAAAGGTGATGGTCTGGGTGTGAGAGCAGTGGCTAACGACCTCACTTGGGAACAAACCCTTGAAAGCCGTTCCGCTTCCTACGAGCTCCCCACCATGTTGGTCTTGGGTCTCTCTTACGACTTCCTCATTTGGGGTAAAGAGTATGAAGGATGGTCCAAAGAAGACAAAATGGATGAAGGCCTGACTCGTGACGATGCCGCTCACAGAATTACCCTCGCTGGTTCATTCACCGCTAACTCTTTCTCAAAGGATATCATCACTATCGGTGCTGAATATGCACTTGGTCAGATCTTTATGCTTCGCGCTGGCTATAGCGTTGAGGCTGGTAAAGGTATGTTCAAAGCCGATGAGATGACCACTTGGTACACCGGTCCTTCACTGGGTGCCACTTTCGGTATTCCGTTGATGAGCAAGAAGAAAATGCAAGAGAAGGGTACAAAGAATCCTCCGAGACTCTATCTTGACTACTCTTATCGTTTCACGAACCGTTGGGGTGGCAACCACTGTGTTGGCTTGAAACTCGCCCTCTAACATTCGTTAAACCTTATTATGCTTTACTAAAGAGGCCTCCCGCAGGCCTCTTTAGTGTTGTTTTATCATACAGACAATTAAATTTTTTATCATGAGTGAAATTAAATACTATTCTGCCGAAAGCCTCGCCGCACTCAAAGCTGAACTGGCACATCTTGAATCTGTTGAACGGCCCCGTATCTCCGCGATGATCGCTGAGGCCCGCGACAAAGGAGACCTCTCCGAAAATGCTGAGTATGACTCTGCAAAAGAGGCTCAGGGTCTTCTCGAAATGAAAATTGCTAACCTGCAGACTACTATTGCGAATGCCCGTATTCTCGATGAGTCGAAACTGGATACCTCTAAGGTGCTTCTTTACTCCATAGTGACGGCTAAAGACCTGAAACGAAACAAAGAGTTGGTTTACACCATTGTGCCCGAATCTGAGGCCGATTTCAAGGCGGGTAAGATTTCTGTCACTTCACCCATCGCAAAGGGCTTTTTGGGCAAAAAAGTGGGCGAAATCGCCGAGGTTCAGGCCCCTGTTGGCATTCTTAAATTCGAAATCCTTAATATTACCCGATAATGGATACCATTTTTACCAAAATTATCAAAGGAGAGATCCCTTGCTATAAAATCGCAGAAAACGACCAGTTTTTTGCTTTCCTTGACATTAACCCGCTGGCAAAAGGTCATACCCTGGTGGTTCCTAAACTCCAAAATGACTATATCTTCGACCTTGAAGATAAGATGCTTGCCGATATGATGGTTTTTGCCAAGAAGGTGGCCAAAGCTATTGAAGCGAATGTGCCTTGCATGCGAATTGGTGTGGCCGTCATCGGTATTGAAGTGCCCCACACCCATATTCACCTCGTCCCCATCAACAAGGTCGGCGACCTCAACTTTGCCAATCCGAAATGCCAGCTTTCTTCCGAGGAGATGGCAGAAATTGCAGAGAAAATTTCAAAATCTGTTCAGTATTAATATGTTAAAGAAGATTTCTGAAAACCAGATTACGGGTGTCAAACTCGTCAAGCCCGATGTCACCAAGAAGTATTATCATATTGCTTCTGACACCGATATTTTCGCCACCATAGACCTCATCCATGGTCAAGGCTCTTTGGCGCGACTCGAGACGCCGGAAGGTTCTTATACGATTAAGCGTCAGGGCATTTTCATTCCTTATATCAGCATAAGAAAGGAAAATGATGAAACCGATATCGCTGAACTCTTTCTCGATATCTATGGCAAATCCAGCATCCAACTTGATGGATCCGCCCTCTCTTTCAAACCGCTGGCCCTCTGGAAAAACCATTGGGGATGGGTGAATGAGAAAAACCGCCCGGTAATGAAATTTATGCTGACCATTTCAGGACAAGAACGTGGAGATATTGAATTCTCTAAAGACTTCTTCTATTTCCAAAATCTTGAGCTTTTGGCAGCCCTCGGCGGTTATCTTCTGCTTCAGTTAGAAGATGAATTAACCCGTTTATCTGAAAACAAATAATCGACCAACATATCCATAAATCTTTGAATATGAAAACAGTAGAACAATTAAAAGAAATTGCGGCCCAAGTCCGTCGCGATATCATCAGAATGGTTTACAATGCTAAATCTGGTCATCCAGGAGGCTCTCTGGGCTGCACAGATTTAGTGACAGCTTTGTATTTTGAGATTATGGATATCGACCCCGCCAAATTCACTCGTGAGGGTGGGGGAGAAGACATGTTCTTCCTCTCTAATGGCCATATTTCTCCGATGCTGTACAGCATCATGGCCCGCCGTGGATACTTCCCAGTCAGCGAGTTAGCTACTTTCAGAAAGTTGGGAACCCGCCTGCAAGGTCACCCCACGCCGGTTGAAAAACTACCCGGCCTCCGTATCGCCTCCGGCTCACTCGGACAGGGTGTCTCCGTGGCCATCGGTGCCGCCATCGCTAAAAAACAGAACCAAGACCCCCATACCGTTTTCGTGCTTACCGGCGACGGCGAACTCGAAGAAGGTCAGATCTGGGAAGCCTTTATGTTTGCTGGCGGCAAAAAAGTGGATAACCTGATTGCCATCATCGACCACAATAAAAAACAGATTGACGGCTCTACCGATGATGTGATGCCCCTCGGCTCGCTCAAAGCCAAAATGGAAGCCTTCAACTGGATTGTTTTGGAGATGGATGGTAATGATATGCAGCAAGTTGTGGACACTCTCCATGAGGCCAAAACCCAATTAGGACAAGGCAAACCTGTGGTTATTGTCATGAAGAGTGAAATGGGAATGGGCGTGGATTTCATGATGGGTACCCATAAATGGCACGGAACGCCCCCCAACCAGGAACAGGCCGAGGCAGCCCTGCAACAGCTGCCCACCACCTCGCTTGGCGATTTCTAACTGTTAAGCCGTGAAACCTCGACCTAAAGTACAGAGACATTTCTTCGATATTTCTGTCACCAAAATCATCTACCGATATTTGGTAAAGAAGTTTGTGTCTCCCTTTTTTCTTACCTTCTTCCTCGCCCTGCTGATCATTGATATGCAGTTCCTCTGGAAGTATGTGGACGACCTGGTAGGAAAAGGGTTGGAATGGTATCTGATATTGGAATTATTATTCTATGTATCAGCTACTTTCGTAAGTTTGGCAATGGCCTTGGCAGTCCTTCTATCTTCTTTAATGACTTTTGGAAATTTGGGAGAGAAATACGAAATCGTGGCGATGAAATCGGCAGGCATTTCTATCACCAGCCTGATGAAGCCCCTGGCGCTGATTTCCCTACTGTTGGCCCTTTTCTCCTTCTGGTTTTCCGACAATGTGGTGCCCGCGGCTTACGTCAAATGGCGCACCATGATGTACGAAATTGCTGAGCAAAAACCCACCCTCAGCATGGATGAGGGCGTCTTCTATGACGGCATCGACGGGTATATCATCCGTATCGGCAAAAAGCACCGCGACAACGAGAATATTGAGGATGTGCTCATCTACGACCACTCCAAGTTTATGGGAAATATTACGGGAACCTACGCCAAACGTGGCACGATGACCATCACTCCCGACAAAAAGTTCTTTGTTTTCACGCTTTACGACGGATATTTATGGGATGAGAGCCGGAATCAAAACAGCCGCGATGCCTCCTATCCCTACTTTTTCGCTCGCTTCAAGAAACAATATTTGAAAATGGACATCTCCTCTTTTGAAATGCAGGATGTGAGTGATGAGTTCTTTAAGGAGTCAAGCAAAGCCTCTAAAATTGAGAAGATTAACGAGGATATTATGGTTAAAAAATCGGAGATTAACGATATCTCCTCAGATGTGTTCCGAAAATATGAAGCGGCATTTTATAAAGACCTGAAAATAAGGGGTGAAGAGTGGAAGAAAAGACCTGCTGATCAACAGCATTTTACAATGGAAAAGTTAGCGCCTTCCTATCGCGAACAGGTCTATTACCGTGCGCTTGCCAAAGCCAACAATCTGATGGGAAGCCTATCCCAATCACATCTTATTACTGAACTGAAAGAAAGGGAGTTAAGAGAATATCAGATTGAGTTCCATCAAAGATTGGCACTCCCGCTGGCCTGCTTCCTCTTCTTCTTTATCGGTGCTCCATTAGGTACAATCATCCGCAAAGGCGGTATAGGTATTCCTCTGGTAATCACCGTGATATTCTTCGCCTTCTATTTTGTAATCTCTATTTTTGGAGAAAAAATGGCAAAGAATGGCGACACGCCCGTTTGGGTTGGAATGTGGCTCTCTACTTTTATCACCATCCCCATCTGCATCTTCTTGACCTATAAAGCTGCAGTGGATTCTGCGATGATGTCACCCGATGCATACGCTAATTTCTTTAGAAAAATAAAAGATCTCATTCATAAAAAATCCCGCAAAAAACAGTCATAATGAAGATTTTACAAATTTGTCATAAACCTCCCTATCCTCCCTCTGACGGGGGTACGATTGCCATGAACAATGTCACCCAAGGTCTGCTTCAAGCCGGCCACAAAGTGAAGGTTCTCGCCATCGAAACCCCGAAACATAGAGTGAACCGAGCCGCAATGCCAGGCTCCTACTTGGCCGCCACCGACTTCGAGGCCGTTTATGTAGATACTTCCATCTCGTATGCGGCTGCTTTCAAGACGATCTTTACCCGTCAGGCCTATCAGGTAAGTCGTTTTTACTCAAAAACTTTTGCCAAAAAAATTGCAGAGGTTCTGAAAAAAGACCAGTTCGATATCATCCATCTCGAATCGCTCTTTACCACACCCTATATTCCTGTTATTCGTCAGTATTCTAAAGCGAAAATTGTGCTCAGAACGCATAATATTGAGCATCAGATTTGGAAAAGAGTGGCGAAAAATGAGAAAAACTGGTTCAGAAAATGGGCTATCCGCTATATGTCTAATCAGCTGGAACGCTATGAATGCGGCTTGTCTGGTCAGATTGACGCCTTTGCCGCCATTTCGGAACCCGACTACCACTTTTTTGCCACCCAGTATGGGAATCTTCCTGGCACCATTCTTCCGTTAGGTATCAACATCGATGATTATCCTGATGATGAGGAATATATGCCCTCCGATGTTCCCGAATTGTTCCACGTGGGCAGCATGAATTGGCGTCCCAATGTGGAAGGTATTGAATTCTTTTTAGATGAAGTGTGGCCCCTGGTACTGGAGCGTTTCCCAAAAATTACTTTCACGATAGCTGGCCGCTGCATACCGACCGCCATTTCTCAACGTACAGATCCCAACCTTATCATTGCTGGAGAAGTGCCCTCCGCTAATGAGTTTATCCTCTCTAAAGATATCATGATTGTGCCTATTTTGTCAGGTAGTGGCGTGCGGGTGAAGATTATTGAAGGGATGGCCTTGGGAAAAACGATTATCACCACTACGATAGGGGCTGAAGGACTCGCCGTGGAAAATGGCAAAAATATCCTGATAGCCGACACCCCAGAAGAATTTGTGGAGGCGATCGCGAAATGTGTACACACGCCGGATATCTGTGCCATTTTGGGTGAAAATGCCCGTAACTTTGTAGCTCTCAACCATAACAATGAGGTCATTACCCAAAACCTCACCGATTTTTATGAGGCTTTAATTCAGAATGAGAACAAGTAAATACCGCTACTTATCACAAATCAACTCCCCCGCAGACCTCCGCAAGCTACAAGTGTCGGAATTACCCAAGTTGTGCGAGGAGCTGAGAGACTATATTATCACCGAAACGGCTGAAAATCCTGGACATCTGGGCTCTTCGTTGGGAGCTGTGGAACTGGCGGTGGCCATCCACTATGTGTTCGATACTCCTCATGACAAGCTGGTTTGGGACGTGGGGCATCAGGCCTACGCCCATAAGATTCTGACAGGAAGAAAAGAACAGTTTCATACCAATCGTAAGTATCACGGCATCAGTGGTTTTCCGAAGATGTCGGAAAGCGAATATGATGCCTTTGGTACAGGACATTCCTCCACCTCTATCTCCGCCATTTTAGGAATGGCAGTGGCTGGGAAAATGGCCGGCGATGATGAAAGTAACTATATCGCAGTCATCGGCGATGGCTCTATGGGTGGCGGCATGGCCTTCGAAGCGTTGAATCATGCTGCCGAGACCAAAGCCAATGTGCTCATTATTCTCAATGATAATAAGATAGCCATTGACAAAAATGTCGGTGCGATGAGTCGCAACTTGCTGAATATTACCTCATCACCAGGCTATAACCGCGCCAAGAACCGTCTTTGGAACTTCCTCTCCGTAAGCAAGCCTATTCGTAACCGTATCTTGCGGTTTTTCAGTAAGATGGGGAATGCCATCAAGGGTGCTATCTTGTTAGGAAGTAATCTCTTTCAGGCATTGGGTTTCCGCTATTTCGGTCCGGTGGATGGTCATAACGTGGAACATCTGGTCAAGGTATTGCAAGGATTGAAGCCCATCAAAGGTGCCCGCCTGTTGCACGCGATTACGGTGAAGGGTAAGGGACTCACCGCCGCCGAACAAAACCAGACCACCTATCATGCGCCCGGCAAGTTCGACCCCGATACAGGTGAACGCATCTCCACTTCGGAAGCTGGACAACCCCCTAAATATCAAGATGTTTTTGGAGAAACCATCCTCGAATTGGCGAAGCAAGACGAACGCGTGGTGGGCATTACGCCGGCCATGGCTACGGGCTGCTCTTTGACGATCCTTGGTAAAGTATTTCCCGACAGGGCGATAGATGTGGGCATTGCGGAACAACATGCCGTCACCTTCGCCGCAGGCCTTGCCGCACAAGGCATGGTGCCCTTCTGCAACATCTACTCCTCCTTCCTGCAACGCGCCTACGACCAGATTATCCATGACGTGGCCCTTCAAAAACTGCCGGTCATCTTCTGTGTGGATCGTGCGGGCCTGGTAGGAGAGGATGGCGCCACCCACCACGGCGTTTTCGACATGGCTTTCCTGCGCTCCGTTCCCAATATGATTATCGCTGCCGCTATGGACGAAAACGACCTGCGTAACCTGATGTACACTGCCTATCGTCATCGCGAACTGCCTTTCGCTATCCGCTATCCGCGGGGGAGGGGAGTGGGCGCCGACTGGCATCAGCCTATGCAGGAACTGGAAATTGGAAAAGGCCGTGTGCTGCAGCAAGGGAAGGATATTGCCGTGATTTCCATTGGGAAGATGGGACAGCACGTGCAACAGGCACTCGCCCCCATGCGCGCCGCCGGACTCAATCCCACCCATGTCGATATGCGCTTCCTCGCTCCGCTGGACCTCCAACTGTTGGAAGAGGTGGCCGCCACCCACAAGGTGCTGTTCACCGTGGAAGATGGCGTGTCGCACGGCGGACTGTTCTCCGCTGTCGCAGAGGTGATTGCCCAACGCCCAACGCCCATCCCCGTCATCCCCATCGCTATCAACGACCGTTTTGTGGAACATGGCGACATCAACTCCCTCTACGATGAGTGCGGCCTAACCCCTGAGAAAATAGCAGAAAAAATCATACAGTACAACATCTTGTAAAACCTACCGTTTTATTCGGAAAATTTCATGTAACTTTGCCCCCTAAATTAATCATCGGAAAAATGAAACACAACTGGCTCGTTAGCATCTTGATAATGATGGTTTTCAGCGTTCTGCTTCTGTCCTCCTGCAAGCATGAACCGGTGCAGCCATTGAGCCAGCCTAAAGCCAATGCGGAGTGTCCAATCAGCACCATTCCGACCGACTTTTCCGATCTGGATTCAGAGACCAAAACCTATCCATTGCCGGAAGGTTTCTTCCAAGAGTTCATCAAATATGCTTTCCAGTATGAAGGCACCCATGTTACGATCCCAGCTCAACTGCCGGAGGAGTGGAATTTGTTGTACCGAGAGCCCCTGCCGGCCAGTCAGGAACTGTGGCTGGTGCAGTCGGCCGACCACGATTGGACCTACCTGCTTGTGACTGCCGGACAGCACGTTCGTGATGCCGTTCCAGTAGCCCTTGACCTCGCCTCCACCGGCGCGCTCATCGAGTCGGAAGTGTGGTCCTGGCACCGCGATGAGGACGGCGCCTTCATCGTGTCGAAACGCTACGAGAAACGCCCCGATGTTCGCGACACTACCCAGCACCAGCGCCGCATCGAAGCCCTCGACCGGTACGTCGTGAGTGAGGCAGGACAGTTCAAATGCACCCCCCAGAGTTTGGCAGAAGGTACCCCCTACCAGGTTGTCATCCTTTACAACTTGGCTCCTGAAAGACCTGACACATGGTACGATGTGATGAGTTCTATCGCCCCCTATTGCGAAGAGAACAATCTCTATTTTGTGACTGTTGCCGCCGCTACCGAAGACCTGCACCACGTCATCATTGAAGATTACCAACTTAACTATATTGCTACGGTTGACATCGCAGAATTGGTGGCCAACACCGACCATGGAATCGTTTTGATGCAGAATGGCGCAGAACCCCGCGTGGAAAACTATTCCGACAACGAACGCTATCTGCAAATGAAAATCAGAAACTATTTTAATGCTATCAACAATATAAATTTGTAAATTATGAAAGAAGAGCAGAACATGAACATGAATCAAGTGGCGGCTTTCCTCAAGAAAAAGCCCGAAGATTTTACCAAGGCCGATATGATTCGTTTTGTTGAAGAAAATGAGATCCAGATGATTAACTTCCGCTATGTGGCGGGAGATGGACGTATCAAGACCTTGAACTTTGTGCTCAACGACCACGATTATCTCGAACAGATTCTCTCTTGCGGCGAGCGTGTCGATGGCTCCAACATCTTCCCTGATTTCATCCATGCCGACTCCAGCGACATGTATGTCATCCCTCGCTTCCGTACCGCTTTCGTCGATCCTTTCGCTACCATCCCCACCCTCTCCTTCCTCTGCTCTTACTTCAATAAGGACGGACTTCCGATGGAAAATTCTCCCGAATATATTCTCCGCAAGGCCGTCAAATCCTTCAAACAGGTTACAGGCTACGACTTCCAAGCCATGGGCGAATTGGAGTATTATGTGATTGGCGACAAAGACGAGCTGTATCTCACCCCCGACCAGAAAGGATATCACGAATCTGCCCCCTTCGCCAAGTTTGAGGAGTTCCGCACCCAGTGCATGCTCTATATCTCGCAGGTGGGCGGTTTGATCAAGTACGGCCACTCCGAGGTGGGTAACTTCACCCTCGACGATAAGATTTATGAGCAGAATGAGATTGAATTTCTGGTGACCGATGTGCAGGATGCGGCCGACCAGCTCATCCTCGCCAAGTGGATCATCCGTAACCTCGCCTACCAGTATGGTCTTGATGTGACCTTCGCTCCCAAGATTACCAGCGGTAAGGCAGGCAGCGGTCTCCATATCCATACCCGTATTGTCAAAAACGGCAAAAACCAAATGGTGACCAAGGGCAAGCTGAACTCCATCGCCAAGAATGCCATCGCCGGCTATATGACCTGCGCCTCCTCGCTCACCGCTTTTGGAAATACCAATCCGACCTCATACTTCCGTCTCGTTCCCCATCAGGAAGCTCCCACCTCCATCTGCTGGGGCGACCGCAACCGCTCGGTGCTCGTGCGTGTGCCGCTCGGCTGGACCAGCGCCAAAGATATGGTCGCCATGGCCAACCCCAAAGAGAAACCCAATAACGTGGACCATTCCCAGAAACAGACGGTCGAGTTCAGATGCTCCGACGGCTCCGCCGACATCTACCTCTTGCTCGCAGGAATCGTAGTGGCCGCCCGCCATGGTTTCGAAATGGAGAAGCCCCTCGAACTGGCCGAGAAGACGTATGTGGACGTTAACATCCATCGCCCCGAACACCGCGCCCGCCTCGAAAGCCTCGACCAGCTTCCGGCCTCCTGCGCCGAATCGGCCGACCAGCTTTCTGCCCATCGTACCATCTTCGAGAAGTATGGTGTTTTCAATGCCGATATGATCGACGACATTATCAAACAACTCAAATCATTCAAGGATGCCGACATCCGCAAGCGTCTGGAGAAAAATCCTGAATTGATGATGGAGATCGTGAAAGAACATTTCTATTGCGGTTAACGAGCTTAATATCAATACCATGTCAACACCTCTCATCATTGTCATTGCGGTAGTACCTTCGCTCATTCTCGCGGTGGCGGCCTACCTGATTGTTCGCCAATTCATTGAAAATGAACAGCGGAAACGCCTTCTTGACCTGAAGTATGAGGCCAAGAACCATGTGCTCCCCATGCGCCTTCAGGCATACGAGCGTATGGCCATGTTCCTCGAGCGCATCGAGCCCAACCAGCTCATTTTCAGAGTGAATAACCCGGAACTGACGGCCTATCAGATGCAGACCATCCTGTTGGCTACCATCCGTAGCGAGTACGAACACAACCTTTCCCAGCAGATCTATATCTCTGCGGAGGTGTGGGATTCCATCAAGAATGCCAAGGAACGCGTGGTCAACATCATCAACCTCGCCGCAGGCAAGTTGCCCGATGGGGCGATGGCTACCGACCTTCATACCCAAATCTTTGAGGCCGTGGCCGAAAGCTCCCCAACCGCCACTGCCATGCAGCGGCTGAAAAAGGAAATTAGCCTCCTTTATTAGTATATATATACATATTTTTTTCTACAAGAAAGAAATAAGGCACCATGCTCCCCTTTTTGGAGGGGGGCATCTTTTTTTATGCCCAAAAAATTTTTATAAAAAAAATTTATCAAAAAAAGGGTGTTAATTAAAATTCAGGAGAATTTTGTAAATTGCTGAATAAGAAAAAAATAGGAATTTGTTGAAAACCTGTTGAAAAGTCATTTTTTGTTAGAATCTACAATGATTTCAAAAAAAATAAAGGAAGTGAATGTACATCGAGAAATTTTTGTATTTTTGCAAGTTCATATATTAAAACGAAAAATAGGGTTTGAATTTTGAATTCGACTGAAACATTTATTGGAAAAACGAGTATAACTGATTTAGAATCAGTGTAGTTATAAATTTGAAAAATTAGAAGAAAATAAAAATAAATAGTAATAATTAAATTCAAAGCAATGAAAAAATTTACGATTTTTTTCCTGATGGTGTTTATGTATTTAGGGAATCAGGCGAAATGCGAGACGGTTTTGGCGTCGTCGGGAGACGATGTGACTGTCGGTCGTAACTTCGCTACGTGGTTCTCACACCATAGTGTCAATCCGAACGCCTCGGGAATGATTGCTTCTGAAAATACATACCGCACAGGCGGGGTGTATGAGGCAAATCGTGTGAAAGCTACACAGGGTCTCCATACGCATATTGAAGGGCCGGCGTACGCCTGCTCTTCGGCTATGGTAACTTTGCATGCCGTCGTGTATGACGACGAAGCCACTACTGAAAACACCACGTATGCCTATACGTGGTTGAGTAGTACCAATCACGGTGCTGGCTACAGTGCTGCCGCTGGTGCTACCAACAGTCAGGAGTTGGTGGTCAACATGTCGAGTGTCAACTCCGTCATGTACTACAAGGTAAAAGTGCAAAAATATGAGAATGGAGCTTGCGTAGGTCCCGCTGACACATCTGCCGTCTTCACTCTCACCCCCGTGGATCGTGGCACGGTAACCGTGACCGCCACCCCAGCAACGGCTTGCACCCAGAAAACTCTGACCGCTACCTCTAACAGCCCCGCTGTGGTGTACAGATGGCTGTGGCTGAAAGACGGTGCCTTTGTCGCCAATACCGGAACCACCAACACCTACGTGGCTACCGAAGCTGGCGAGTATAAGGCAGTTGCTGAATACGAAGGTTCCAACCTGTGCAACGACACATCCGCCGCCGTCACCGTGGAATTCACGGGTGCAGCCCTCACCCTGAAGGCCACCTCCACCTACGGATTGGATGACGACTTTGTGTGCCCCGGTGGTCAGGTGGTGCTGAAACCTACCAGCGGTACAGCCCCCTTCACTTTCTATCGCGGCGCCACCCTTCTCGGTACCTCCAATGATAGCCTCTTCGACACCCCCACCGCTGCAGGTACCTATACCTATACTGTGGTGGATGCCGGCGGATGCACGGGTAGCACTACCTTCACTGTCACCGACATTGCCGATTTGTTGATTTACTCTACAAGTGCAACCCATTTCTGTGGCAACACGGGTTATGCGGTTACGGTCCAAACGAATTCCCAGCATTTAGTCTTTTCTGAAGAATCATACTATTGGTATGTAGATGGCTTCCGCACAATTTACACGGATGTCTCTCCGTGGGATGTCACCCCCCTTACTGATTTATATACAACCAGTAATCTTCCGGTTAGCCCGGAACCGCATACCATTGTACTCGAAATCAATGATGCCAGCCGTAACTGCTTCTTCAGAAGTAACGAGGTCTCCATCCAGGTTGATCCCCTTCCGACGGTTACGCTTATCGTTGATTCTGTTTGTTTAGGCAATGCTGCTACGGTAACGGTGGAAGTAGAAGGTTATGTGGGTGACAACCCCGTTTATACTTGGAGTGGTAGCGCTTGGGCTACTCCTCCCACAGGAGCTGGTGCCACAGTAACAACCGATGTTCTTACTGCAGATGCTACTGTAAATGTAACGGTAACTGCTCCGCTACCCCAACAGAGCTGTACCGCTGAAGCTACCGCCACGATTAAAGTGGTTGAGACGGTTGCTTCTGGTGAAATCACCAGCAGCGACTTGGTCTGCAGCGGTAGCGAGGTGGTCTTCTCCGCCGAGGCTATCGGCGCCGGCTTCACCAACCCCGTCTATGCATGGAGTGGGGTTGCCAGTACCGATGCTACGGCAACCATCGCGGATGTGACCGCACCGGTGACCGCCACCGTGACCGTTACGGGTGACAATGCACCTTCCACTGCCTGCTCGGTGACCGCCACCAAGACAGTTGAGGTGATGACCGCACTGCCCGACCCGGCCGCAGTGGAAGTACATATATATGTACAAGGCACCACTGATGATGTGGACATGGCTTGTACAGGTGCCGCAGTGGATGTTACCGCAGTAGGTATCACTCCCAGCGACGAATATATATATACATGGTATAGAAATGGTGTGCAACTTCCTGCACATGGTCTTACCTTCTCCGACAATTTGGATAACATCGGTGTAGTGGATCCTGTCTATATGCTGCAATATACACTCGTCGTCTCACATGTGAACGGTTGTGGTAGCGAAACTTTTGAAGGTTTCCCGATACCGGTAGTTCAGCAGGGAACAATCACACTGAGTGGTGATACTCACATCTGTGTTGGTTCCGATGTTACGATTATTGCCACCAATCCCTATGCAACGACCTCGTTACCGATGATTCCTGGAGCTGACTATGCTTGGTATTTGGACGGCAATGAATTGGTTGGTCCCCAGTCAACTCCTGGAGTAAGTACGATGGTTTTCACCGAGGCTGATGGTATGACCGCTCAAGTGGCTCCTCACACCATCACGGCAGTTGCCTACTTCGATGACGTTGCCGCTGGTGAACATTATGTAGGATGTGCAGCTCTTGCTACCGCTTCTATGGAAGTGATTGTGGATCCGCAGCCCACGATGCAAATTGTATCTACCGACTCTGTCATCTGCGAAGGTGGTGAAGTTACCTTGACCGCTGTTCCTTCCAGAGAGGATGTTCCGTACATGACCTTTATTTGGTCCACCAATGATACAGCGAGATCCATCACCGTAAATGCTGACGGCGTTTATGATGTGGAGCTTCTCCAGTTGTTAGATCCCACTACTCCCAACTCCTCATGTACCGCTACTGCTTCTTACGAGGTGAAACTGGCTACTAAGCCCACTGTTACCCTCGCAGCTGATTCCGACACCATCTGCTCGGGCAGCCAGGTTACTCTGACCGCCACTGCAACCTTCGATGCCACCGCCGGTGACTCCACCTACACTTGGTATCGCAATGGTATCGAAGTAGCTACCACCACCACCAATACTTATACGGATGTTCTGACTACCGAAAATCAAGTTTCTACATATATATATAATGTAGTAGCAGGCCAGACCGCCAGCGGCTGTGTTTCTGACGCCGCCACCGATACGGTCAGAGTTGCTCCGCTCCACAACGTCTATGTGACCGGCACGCAGCTCCTCTGCAACTCTCTTACTGAAACGACCCTCACTGCCAATGTGACCCCCGCTGGTAATTATACTTATAAATGGTATCAGGACGGTGCTGAACAGGGCGCAGATGCCACCCTCAACGCTACGGGTCTAACCCTCCGTTCACAACCCTACGTATTCATCGTAGAGGTTACCAACACCACTACCGGTTGCGTGGTGGCCAGCGAGGCATACAATGTATATAATACTGACTCAAACGCTGTGTACATCACCGCTACTCCCGACAGCATCTGCTCAGGTACTCCTGTTACCTTGACCGCCGATGTGGTGGGTGCCGCTGATGAGGTTTCTTACACTTGGTCTATGGGTGACCAGACTGCCAACGCAGTGGTGGTTACTGAACCTGGTACTTACAACGTGACCGTTACCGACCTTACCACCAGATGTACCGCTACCGGTTCTGTGGAGGTGAAGTCCGCAACTGCTCCCACTCTAACCATCGCTCCTACCGAAAGCGAGATTTGCTGGGGCGAGCAAGTGACCCTCACCGTAAGCGGTGCTACCGATGGTGAGTTCACCTGGACTGAGAATGGCTTCATTCTTCCTGCTCAGGATTCAATCCTGACAGTGATGCCTCAGCCGATGAATAATCACGTTGATACATTTGTTTATAATATCAATTATGTAAATAACACTACGGGTTGTACTGCTATTGCAGATCCCGCCAAGGTTATTGTTCATCCTAATCCGGCCGTTGCTATCACCGCGGATACCACCGTCATCTGCTTGGGCGATGAGATTGTCCTTACCGCAGTTGACTCCCTCGGTCTGACCGGTTCTACCAGTTACGTTTGGAAAGAACAGGGTCGTCAGGTTCAAAGTGGTACTACCAACACCTATACGGCTACTCCGGATGCCGCTGGTATTTATAGCTACACGGTGGACGCTACCAACCATGGTTGTACCACCACCAGCGTACCTTTCAATCTGATTGTTAACGCTCAGCCCGTGGTAGCCATCTCTGTTGATGACACCACTATCTGCGTTTCTGGTTCCGCCACCTTCACTGCACAGCCCGCCAATATCGCTGGCGTGTCTTACAACTGGGATGTGGACGGTACCACCTACACGGCTGCTCAGTTCACCCACCAGTTCACCACCGCTAATACCTATAAAGTGGTTTGCGAAGCTACCCAGGCTGGTTGCACCGCAAAAGATAGCGTGAATGTGAAAGTCTCTGCTCGTCCGACTGTTACTCTTGCTATTACTCCTGATGCTATTTGCAGCGGTTCAACGGATACGCTTGCAACTACTGTTGTGGGTGGAGATGAAAACGATATCTTTACCTTTACTTGGTACAAAAATGGAGTTCAGCTCGGTTCAGCAGTTAATGAAGAGACCCTTACTGACGCGCCCGTTGCTTCTGGCAACAACGTTACCACTTATACCTATGGTGTGATGGTCAGCCAAGCCAGCAGCGGATGTCAGTCTGATATTGATGATGCTACTATTGATGTTTATCCTGCTCCTACTGTTGTTATCAGTGGCGATAATATCCTCTGCGCTAATGGTACGGTTAACCTGACTGCCGTTGCAAGCGATACGATCGCAGGTGTTACCTATACTTATACTTGGAGAATGGATAACGCAGAACAAGGCACTGGTAAAACTTTGACGAAGGATCTTACCCTCCGCGACAATCCGTATATCTTTACCGTTCAGCTTACAAATGAAGCTACGGGTTGCACGGCCACAAGCGCTGAGTTCCCAGTTTCTGTTGACTCTCTTGGTAACATCACGGTTACCGCATCTGAAACCGAAATTTGCAAAGGTGGTGATGTGACATTATCATCCAGCTTCCTTGGTTCAGCTAATACCGACATCGCTTATCAGTGGTATCTCGGTAGTATTGCCGCAGGTAACGAAATTGCCGGTGCCACCACCGATATCTATACTGCCACCAACCTTACGGCCGACCAAACCTACTACCTTGAAGCTACGCAGATTTCTACGGGTTGCAAGGTGAATGGTTCTGTGGCCGTTGAAGTGAAAGATGATCCTATTGTCAAATTCGAAGCTACTCCCGAGGCAATCTGCCAAGGTGGTCAGGTTTATCTGAATGCCACTGTTACTGCTAATATTACTAATCCGCAGGTTCACTACTTCTGGTATCGTAATGGTCAGGCCATCACCGGTGCCGATACCAATACTTTCATTGATAATCCGACCATTGCTGACATCGACTCTAATGTTTATGTTTATTCACTTTATGTAACACTTGACAACTCTGGTTGTACTTCTACATACGCTTACGATACTGTGAGCGTCTATCAGAATCCGACTATCACCATCTCTGGCGATCAGCTGCTCTGCGGCAACAATGGTCAGAATGAGGTTAACCTGACGGCTTCCCTCAACGATACGATCGCTGGTACTTATACCTTCCTGTGGCGTGAAGACAATGTCAATACTACGGTGACCGACAGAGTCTTCAGCAAAGAAAAAGAGTATCGTCAATATCCGTATGAATACACGGTAGTTGTAACTGGTCCTAACGGCTGTTCTGTTGTTAGCGATCCTTACCTTGTATATGTCAACGATACCCTCGTTGTGGGTGTTGACGCTACCACGGGTAATGTTTGCGCCGGCGAAGAGGTGACCCTCACTGCAGCAGTGGCCGACAACTTCGATGCTACTACTTATAGATGGTACACCGTTGAAGGTGCTAATGAAAACGAAATTCCGAATGAATTTGGCAACACGCTGACGGTTTATCCGACTGCTACCACGCAGTATAGAGTGAGAGTGATGCAAAACAATACCTTCTGCACCGCCGCTGGTGATATTACCATCAATGTTGTGAACGCTCCGGACCTCACCCTCAGCATTCTGCCTGCTGGCGATTCTATTTGCGAAGGCGGTCAAGTTACGTTGACGCTGAATCCCGCTACTACACCTGCTGGTACTTATAGCTGGTACAGAAACAACGAGCTTATCAGCACCGATACCGCTCGCTTCTTCGTTGACAGCCCGCTGGCCGTTGACGGTGACAGAACGATGGTGGCTTACGAAGTTCGTTACGTACAAGACAGCACCAGCTGCCATGTGACCAAATATGACACCATCTACGTCTTCAAGAACTTTGATGTGGTTATCAGTGGCGATCCGACCGTTTGCGACGGAAACAACAATATCGCTCTTACTGCTACTGTTAACGGAATGAACACCAATGATGCCCTCACCTCTACTTGGTATAGAGATGGCATTGATGCCAGCTCGTATGGTGTCGCCGAAAACAATGCTGATAATTCTATTTATAAAGGCTCGAGTGCAGTTCGCACAGGCGAAGCCTCTACTACTTACATCTATACCGTTGAGATTTCTCGCGGTAATGGCTGTACCACGATGAGCGCTGAATATCCTGTTACGGTTTATGCAGCTCCTGTTGTTGAAGTGACCGCCGATGACACTACCATCTGTCAGAATGGTCAGGTGACCTTCACCGCTAACCTCGTGGACAACAACGCTACCGACCTTACCTACGAATGGAAGGTGAACGATAATGTTGTTGCAGGTGCTACCACCAACACGATGACTTATACCTTCCTTGCCACCAGCGAACAGAAAGTGGTTTGCAACATTGCACAGACCATCTCTGGCTGTACGGCTACTGATACCTTGACCTTCACTCCGAAGGCTACACCGGTGGTTACGGTTGATGCCGATAACGACACTATCTGCTCTGGTTATCAGGTGACCGTTGTGGCAACCCCGACCACCTTTATCGCAGGCGAGCCTATCACTTATACTTGGTATAAGAATGGTGAGGTGATTGAAGGTGCTACTGACAGCATCATCTATGACAATCCTGTTGCAGAAGGCGCATTTGGCACCAACTATGTGTATGGTGTGGCTATCAGCCAGCCCAGCTCTGCTTGCGCCTCCGCTATCGTTACTGATACTGTTATCGTGAAGGGTAATCCTACGGTTACCATCAGTGGTGATGCTATCATCTGCCATAACGATAGCATCGGTCTCGTAGCCAATGTGAATGATTATGACGCCACTATGGGTGAGCTTACCTATCAGTGGAGACTGAGCAATGCTGATATCGCAGGTGCTACCAATGATACTCTTATCGAAAATAACCGTCCGGCTGCTGACGAACCTTATATCTACACGGTTGTCGTCACCAACACTACTGACGGTTGCTCCGTTGAAAGTGCTCCTTACGAAGTATATGTCAACGATACGATCCGCGTAGTCGTTACTTCTGACATTGATTCACTTTGCGAGGGTGCTGAAGTTACCCTTACTGCACATCTTGGAGATTACAATGCTTCTAACCTGATTTACAGATGGTACGAAGAAGACGTTGAGATCCCGGGTGCTACCGAACGTATCATCACGGTTGTTCCTGCTAACACCGGAATGAATCACTACCGTGTTGATGTTCTTCAGACCACCTCTGAATGTGCTGCTTCTGGTGAAGATTCTGTTAAGGTTCTCGATGCTCCTACTTTGACCATCCATGCTAACCAGACCATGATTTGCTCTGGTGGCGAGGTGATCATTTCTGCCGAGGCTTCACAAGAAGGTACCTATTCTTGGTATAAGAATGGTGTCCTGATCCAGGGCGCTACGATGGATACCTTGATTGATTCTCCGTTGGCTATTGATAACGATTCTACCGCATACGTTTACAGTGTGGTCTTCTCTTCCGATATCGCTGGCTGTACAGCTACGAAAGACACCACCGTTTACGCTTATCCGAACCCGACCATCGCTATCTCTGGTGACCCGATGATTTGCGACGGTACGGATGTGGTTCTCGTTGCTCACGTGAATGGTTATGACACCACTACCGCAGAGCTCCATTATCAGTGGATGTTGGCCAACAGCAACCTTACCGTTGCAAGTGCCACCACCGACACCCTGACTTACACCGCTGCTGACAGCACCGACGCTTACTCATTCTCCGTCATGGTATATGATAACGCTGGTTGCAGAAGCTTCTCCGATGTTTACAATGTCTATGTTAATGATAGTATTGAAGTTGTGGTCACTGCTGACGATACCACCATCTGTGAGAATGGTACCGTTACTTTGACGGCTCAGCTGGCTGATTACAACGAAAACAACCTTACCTACCAGTGGTATACTGGTTCTATTGCTGATGCCAACGCTATTGCCGGCGCTACCAACAGAACCCTTACGACCACGGTTTCAGCTACTGAAACTTACTATGTACAAGTCTTCCAGACTTCTACCGCTTGTGTTGCTGAAGGTAGCCAGACCATCCACGCTGAAACGGCTCCTACTATCACTGCTATCGATCTGAGTGATACCGCCGTTTGTGTTGGTTATGGTATCCAACTTACCGCTCACGCTACTGGCGGTGTTGCTGGTGAGCCCTACATCTTTACTTGGTACAGAAACGGTGTCCGTATGGATGGTATTACCGACTCTACCTTCACCGATGCTGCTCCGCTGACCGCTGTTGATGTTAACACCTATGTTTACTCTGCAACTGTTAGCCAGCCGAGTTCTGCTTGTACTTCTGAGCGCGTTGATGCTGACAAGGTTTTGAGCGTTTACTCTCTGCCTGTTGTCCAGATCTCTGGTGATGCAAGCCTCTGCTACGGTGACACTGTTGTTCTGTGGGCACACATCCAGAACGATGATGCTACCCCGTTCACGGCCGCCAATACTACCTGGGCTTGGAGACTCAACAACAATGACGTTTCCTCTGACCCGATGGTGGGCACCTTGATCAACCCGAGCACCATCATGTATCAAGAGAATCGTATTAATCCGGTTTGGAACGAGCCTTACAGCTATACCATCACCATTAATAGAGGTCCTGGCTGTACGGTGACGAGCGAACCGTTCGACGTGATGATCTACAACTTGCCCGATGTCTTCGTGACGATTGAAGACACCACCATTTGTGAAGGTGGCGAAATCGTTGCTTACGCTAACATCGGCTTCAACAACACGCACGACACTGCCTTCTACGATGCTAACGACCTTACATACGTTTGGTTTGTGGATGGCACCGTTGTTGATGGCGCAGTTGGTGCTACTATGACTACCACGCTGACTGCTACTGGCTCAGTTCCGGTGAAAGTTGAAGTGGTCGCTAACAGCACCCGTTGTACGGTTGAACATACCGCTAACGTCAATGTCAGCGAACTTCCGGAGGTGACTAGCGTTGACCTTTCCGAAGCTAATATTTGCGAAGGCACTCAGGTTACCGTTACTGCTCATGCTACCAATGGAGTGGATGATGAACCTTACATCTTCACTTGGTACAGAAATGGTCAGTTGATTGCTGGTGCTACCGACTCAATCTTGGTTGAGGCTCCCGTTCTTACTGACATTGATGCTCATACCTTTGTTTACTCTGTGGTTGCTCGTCAAGCCAGCGCTGCTTGCGAATCTGCTCCGGTGGCTTCCGATACTTTGACAGTCATCCAGAACCCGACCGTTGAGATTTCTGGCGATGCAATCCTTTGCAATGACTCTACCGTCATTTTGGTGGCTCATATCAACGATACCCTGCTGGCTACCGGCGAGTTGAGCTATCAGTGGAGATTATACAACAGCAACCTCGTTGATGGTGGTGACATCACTGGTGCTACTGCCGATACGTTGCAGGTTGCTAATGTGGCTGCTCAAGATGAAGCTTACATCTACACCGTTGAAGTTTCCAACACTAACGGTTGTACCAGCTTGAGCGAACCTTACTACGTATATGTAAATGATACCATCCTTGTTGAAGTTACTGCTGATAACGACAGCGTGTGCGCAGGTGGTCAGGTGGTGTTGACCGCTAACCTCGGCAACTACAATACCGACAACCTCATCTACAGATGGTACACCGTTGAAGGTGCTAACGAAACTGAAATCGCTGGCGCTACTTCACGTATCCTTACCGTCAACCCGTCTGCTACCACCCTCTATAGAGTGAGAGTGATGCAGACCACTTCAGAATGTAAGGCTGAAGGTGAGATGGAAATCAAGGTTGTTACTCCTCTTGAGCTGACCCTTACCTTAACTCCTGACACCAACATTTGCCAGGGTGGCCAGATCACACTGACTGCCACTGAAGGCGACGGCGTTTATTCTTGGATGAGAAATGGTGTCACCATCGAAGGTGCTACCACCAACACCATCTCTGAATCTCCGCTCGCAGTTGACAATGACATTACCAGCTACAACTACGCAGTTGTCTTCTACCCGAACATTGAAGGCTGTGTCTCTGAAACTGTTGACACCACCGTCTATGTTTATCCGAACCACACTGTTACCATCAGCGGTGACCCGATCCTCTGCAACACGAACAATGTCCAGTTGTTAGCTACGCTGCACGATACCGTTGATGCTGCTAATGTTACTTATGAATATCAGTGGTTACTCGATGGCGTTGAAACCGCTAATACTACGGCAGAAATCGACGAAAATCAGCCTGCCCGCGATTATCCGTACGTTTACAGCGTCCGCGTGACCAACAACCTGACGGGTTGCTCCGCACAGAGCGAAGATTACTACGTATATGTTGATGCTGAACCTGAAGTAGTGGTTACCGCATCTGAAACGGATGTTTGTGAAAATGGTGTTGTTACGCTGACTGCACATCTGGGCAACTACAATACTCCGAACCTTGTCTATGCTTGGAGTGTTGATGGCACTGCAATTGCTGGTGCTACTGAAGCTACCTATGTTGCTACAGTTGATGACACCCACACTTACTCTGTCAGTGTTACTCAGGTGAACTCTGATTGTAGCGCTACTGGAGATATTACCATCACCAAACATGATGCTCCTGTTGTTGCTGTTGCTATCGGCACCGTAACCGACACGACGATTTGCGATGGTGGTCAGGTTACTCTCGTTGCTACCACTACTGCAGATGCTGAGTTGGGTGAAATTACCTATACTTGGTACGAAAATGGTAGCGTTATCGCTGGTGCTACTGGCGATACTTATACTGTTGCTCCTCAGGCAGTCGGTATGGGTGAAACAGTTTACACCTATTCTGTGGTTGCTTCTGCAAATGCTCCGGCTTGCGTCTCCGCACCGGCCGAAGCAGTGGTCAGAGTTTACGCTCAGCCTGTGGTTACTATCCATGGTCATCACACTGTGTGCGAAGGCACGGGCAATGTTACTCTGATGGCTCACATTCAGACCTCCTTGTCAATTGCCGATGTTGCTAATTACCGCACTTGGTACAGAGATGGATTCCCGATTGGTGACTTCCACGGCATGTGGCTCCCGACCACCGACGGTTACTACTGCTTCTATTTCGCTACCACTGAAGTTCTTAATGAACCTCACAACTATACCTTTGATCTCAACTTTGGCAACAATTGCCATGTAACCACCGATCCTTTCCAGGTAACGGTTCTTCCGAAGCCGGTTTCTTACATCCTTGTTGATGATGTGGATACCACGATTTGTAAGGGTGGTGAAATCACTGCTTCTGTGGCCCTCGCTGATCCGAATGCTACGGGTATCACCTACACTTGGTTCCTTGATAACGTTGAAATTACCGGTGCTACTGAATCCACTGTGACCGTTACGTTACCGGATGCTCAGGACTATGTACTTTCAGCTAATGTAAGACAGACTGTTTCTGATCCTGCTTACAACTGCGCCACCACTCCTGACATCACGATCCACGCTGTTGATGTTCCCACCATTGCTTCTGTTGAACTGAGCGCCGACACCGTTTGCGCTGGTTATCAGGTTGCCATCGCAGCTGTTACCGTTGCCGATGGTACCACGGATGATTACATCTACACTTGGTACAGAAATGGTGTTGAATATCAGACTGGTTCTGACTCTATTATCTATGATACTCCGTCTGCTCTCAATGGTGATACCGCTACTTACATCTACTCTGTGGTGGTTAGCCAGCCCAGCGCAGGTTGCGTCAGCGAACCCGCCGCCGATACCCTCTATGTGTTCCCGAATCCGACCGTTTGGATTTCTGGTGACCAGATTATCTGCGACCACGGTACTATCGAGCTGCACGCTAATTTGAATGACACAGTTTCTACTCATACCTTCCACTATGATTGGAGACTCTCTAACACCCATATCGGTGATGATGCTGTTGATTTCTCTGTTGACACTACCTTCAGAGATGAACCTTACATCTTCACCGTTACGGTTTACAACGAAAGAGGCTGCGCCGTCACCAGCGATCCTTACTATGTCTATGTGAACGACAGCGTAAGAGTTGAGGTGACCCACAGTGTTGATAGCATCTGTCCTGGTGGTGAGGTGACCTTCACTGCTAACTTGGTTGACTACAACGCTGACAACCTCGTTTACAGATGGTCTGAAGTGAGAGGTAACAACGTTGGTGATACCGTTGAAATCCATGGTGCTACCAGCCGCATCCTCACCATCCATCCGACCCAGTACAACAAGTACATCGTTGATGTGATGCAGACCACTTCTGAATGCAAAGCTCAGGGCTTTGATACTATCACCATCATGGAACCTGAAGTTCTGACTTGGGAAGAGGTGAGCGACACCGCTATCTGCTTCGGTGGTGAAGTTACCCTCGCAGTAACTCCTGTTCAGATGGATGGTTACTATACTTGGTATAGAAATGGTGTCCAGATCGCAGGTGCCAACCTGAATCGTATTCTTGATTCTCCCGCCGCTATCGACGGTGACTCCACCGCATACGAATATGCTGTGATGTTCAACCCGATCTTCGACGGTTGCCGCACCGAACTCATTGACACCACTGTCTATGTCCATCCGAGCCCGGTTCTCGAAATTACGGGTGACGCTATCGTCTGTACTCGTACGGATAGCAACATCTACTTGATTGCTCATATCTCTGACACTTCTATCGCATCCCGCGATCTTACCTACACTTGGTACGAGTCTAACAACCTTATCACCAACAACGAATCTACCAACGATACTTTGGTAATCTCGAATGTTGAATTCCGCGACAATCCGTACATCTACACGGTTGTGGCTTCTAACGACAATGGTTGTACGGTTACTAGTGCTCCTTACGAGGTGTTTGTCAACGACACCATCCTCGTTGAGGTTACCGCTACTGCTGATACCGTTTGCGCCGGTGCACATGTCATCTTGACCGCTAACTTGGGCGACTACAATGCCGACAACTTGGTTTACAGATGGTATGCTAAGGAAGAAGGCGAGACTGATTCTACCGAGGTTTGGGGTGGTACCAGCCGTATCCTTGAGATTCAACCTCTCAAGACGACTTACTACACCGTTCTCGTACGTCAGACCACTTCAGAATGCTATGCTATCGGTTATGATACCATTACCGTTGCTGCTCCGATCGCCCTTACTATGAGACTTGATGCTGGCTTCGATACCATTTGTAATGGTGGCGAAATCACCTTGACGGTGATGGATGATCAAGATCCTGCTCAGCCGGTTGAAGGTCGCTTCATTTGGACCAGAAATGGCGTGGTGATCCCGGGTGCTAATGGTAACTCTATCATTGAAAGCCCGCTTGCAGTGGACAATGACTCTACCGCATACGTTTATGGTGCTGTTCTTGATCTGGGTCTCGAAGGCTGTATTACTGAGTCCTCAGTTGATACTACCATCATCGTTTACATGAACCCGACCGTTCAGATTTCTGGCGACCCGATCATCTGCAACGTCAGTGGCACCGACGACAACCTCATCTTGGTTGCCAATGTCAACGACACTGTACATCATGACCTCACTTATCAGTGGAGACTCGCTAACAGAGATATCGAAGGTGCTACCAGCGATACTTTGAGAGCTCATCTGGATGCTTCTGACAACCCGTACTTGTTCACCGTCCAGGTGGCTAACCATCGCGGTTGTACGACCTTGAGCGACGAGTTCCCGGTCTATGTCAACGATACTGCTTCTATCCAGGTGGTGGTAACCGCTGATTATGACACCGTGTGCGTCGGTGGTGATGTAACCCTCACCGCACATCTCGCTGATTACAACAGCTCAGCTCTTACCTTCCAGTGGTTCAAACACGATACTACTGCCAATGGCGATGATACCTTGATCGCTATAGATTATGGTACTGAGCCTATCCTCCACTATACGATGACTGATTCTCTGTGGAACATCTTCGAACTCCACATCACTCAGACCAACTCCAGCTGCCAGGCTGTTGGTATTGACTCCGTCTATGTATGGCCGAGAGTTCCGTATGCTATCTCACACGTTCACGCTCTGAACATCGCCAACAACTCGCACCTCATCTGCGATGGTGGTGAAATTGATGTCCAGGTTGAATTGGTTGACATTGATGGCAACAGAATCGACTCTACGCTCTTTACCTACAACTGGTATAGAAACGGCTTCGAACATCCGTTCTTGAGCGGTCCGTGGTTCAGAGAAAGCCCGCTGACGGTTGACGATGATACGACTCACTATCAGTATAGCGCAGTGATTGTCCTTGACATTCCTGGTTGCGAATACTCTCAGATCAACTTCTCCGATACCGTTACGGTGGTTCGTAATCCTTGGGTCCAGATTTCTGGTAACCCGTACGTCTGCCAGTACATGCCTATCGGTTTGAATGCATGGGTCGATGGCGATATCGCTCCGATGACCACCACTTACAACTGGTATCTTGATGGACAGCTCCACCAGACCATCCAGTCCTACAGATTCTATCATTGGGATTCTCTCCCGGTGTCAACTGGCTTTGCTTACAACTTTGTTGTAGAAGTTGTGGATGCTAATGGTTGCTCCGGCTTCAGCGATCCGTTCCAAGTTGTTGTGGTTGAAGCTCCTGTGGTACACATCACCGCTACCGAAGATACCATCTGCAAGGGTGGTGAAGTTACCTTCACGGCTAACTTGGATAACTACAACATTGAATACTTGCAGTATCAATGGTACAAAGACGCTATCCTTGAAACCAACAGAATTCCTGGTGCTACGAACCCGACCTATACCGATAGTCTGAACACCAGCCACACCTACTTCGTTGAAGTGTTCTCATCACTGGTTGCTAACGATGGTCTCTGTACTGCTATCGACTCCTTCCACGTTGAGGTTGTTCCAGATCCGGTTGTGGATTCTGTGACTATCTCTATCGACGAGATTTGCGACGGTGGTCAGGTGACCGTTATTGCTCATGCTACTCAGGGCGTTCCGAGCGATGCTTACACCTACACTTGGTTCCGCAATGGTATCCTGATGGAAGGTATTACCGACTCCATGTTCACGGAAAGCCCGCTGACCGTTGACAACAATATTACTCAGTATGTGTATAGCGCAATCGCTTCACAGGTTTCCTCTGGCTGTACTTCAGCTCAGACCTTCGCTACTGACACGCTCACGGTTTATCCGAACCCGACCGTTGTCATCGCTGGCGACCCGATTATCTGTGAAGATTCTGTAGTGATGCTCTCTGCTAATGTGACCAACGATTACATTGACGCTGAACTGACCTACACTTGGTTGCTCTACAATGATACTATCCGTACGCCTCGTACCGGTGCTGGCGCCGACACCATCATTGATGTCCGTCCGGCTCAGGATCATCCGTACATCTATACCGCAGTGGTCAACAACCCGCACGGCTGCTTGACTGAAAGTGCTCCGTTCTATGTATATGTCAATGACACCATCATCGTTGAGGTGACTTCTACTGAAGACACCATCTGCGAAGGCGGTTCCATCACCTTGACAGCTAACATTGGTGACTACAACGCTAATGCTCTTACCTACAGATGGTACCAGAACGACACCACTGCTGCTAACGAAATCTTCGGTGCTACTCAGTCACAGTTGACGATCACTCCTGATAGCACGATGAACTACTATGTGAGAGTATTCCAGACCACCTCTGACTGCGAGACCTTCGGTTCTTACAGAATCACGGTGAATCCGATCCCGGTTATCGACACTATCGAACTCTCTATCAACGAGATTTGCGACGGTGGTCAGGTGACCATCACCGCTCACGCTCACGGTGGTGTTGATGTTCCGAATACTCCTTACATCTTCACTTGGTACAGAAATAACGAAGTCATCGAAGGTGTTACTGACTCTGTCTTCACCGAAAGCCCGCTGACGGTTGATGGCAATATCACCGACTACGTATATTCTGCTACTGTTGCTCAGAATGTCTCTGGCTGTACTTCCGAACGTAAGTATGCTGACAGCATCCTGAGAGTGAACCCGAACCCGCAGGTGGTTATCTCCAGCGATCCTTTGATCTGCGAGGACGACACCATCCACCTCGTTGCTAATGTTACCGACGAATATCCGACTGCTGACCTGAATTTCACCTGGATGCTCGACAACGATACCGTTGCTGATGGTCTTGGTATGACTCAGTTCGACACGTTGGTTGAGCCGCGTGACCACAGCTACGACTTCACCGTCAGAGTTTCTAACGCTCATGGTTGTGTGACCGAAAGCGCAGTTTACAGCGTGACTGTGAATCCGCGTCCGGTTGTTGAGATTACCGCTTACGAAGATACGATCTGCGAGACTGGCAGCACGATCTTGAGAGCTAATGTTGACAACGGCTTCCTCACCAACCTCATGTACAGATGGTACAATGTGGAAAGCGGTGATCCTATCTACGGCGGTATGCAGAACGAACTGACCGTTTATCCGGATTCTACCACACGTTATGCTGTGGAGGTTTACCAGGTTGGTTCCGAATGTGTGTCATACGACACCATCACCATCAAGGTGAACGAGAGACCGGTTATCGACAGCATCATCCTGAGCGATTACGAAATCTGCGATGGTGGTCAGGTGACCGTTACCGCTTACACTCACGGTGGTGTGGATACGGCTAACATTCCTTACATCTACACTTGGTACAGAAATGGTGAACTCGTTGTTGGCGAAACTGGCGCTACCTTCACGGTCAGCCCGCTCACCGTTGACAATGACATTACCGAATATGTATACTCCGCAGTTGTCTATCAGAATGTCTCTGGTTGTACTTCCGACAGCGCTGCTTCTGACATCCTGAGAGTGAACCCGAATCCGTACGTGGTCATCTCCAGCGACCCGCTCATCTGTCAGTTCGATTCTGTACATCTGTATGCTAACGTAACGGATGATTATCCGACTGCTAACCTGAACTTCACTTGGAAGCTCGACAACGACACCATCGCTGATGGTATCGCCATGACGCAGTTCGATACTCTCCTCGAACCGAGAGACCACAGCTACAACTTCACCGTTGTCGTGGCTAACGACCTCGGTTGCGTCAGCACCAGCGACGTTTACAGACTGGTTGTCAACCCGATGCCGGCTGTTGAAATCACCGCTAGCGAACTCGACATTTGCGAGGGTGGTAGCACGGTTCTGACGGCTAACATCGACAACTACAACCTCACCAACCTCATGTACAGATGGTACGCTGACAGCCTCACCAACCCGTTGGATGGTGACATGCAGCGCATCGTGACCGTATCTCCGGATACCACCACGACCTACTATGTACAGATTTACCAGGTTGGTTCTGAATGCGTCAACTACGACAGCATCGTGATCAACGTTCACGAGATTCCGGTTGTTGACAGCGTTACCTTGAGCTTCTACGAGATGTGCTACGGCGGTCAGCCGACTATCACTGCTCATACTCATGGTGGTGTTGATTCTGTTGAGTTCCCGTACTACTACACTTGGTACAGAAATGGTGAGCTCATCCCGAACGTCACCGCTGGAACCTTCACCGACAACCTCAACGAGTTGGCTGTTGATGATGATGATACCTACTATGTATATACCGCAGTTGCTCATCAGATTCCGTCTGGCTGTACCTCCTTGGAGACCAGCTCCGACAGACTCAATGTCTATATGAACCCGAGAGTTCAGGTTACTGGTGATCCTTATGTCTGCCAGACCGACCCGATCTTCGCATACGCTAATGTTGATACCTCTTCTATCAACGTTGGACCGCTCACCTACACTTGGTATGTTGACGGCGAGCTCCGCGACAATATGCAGTTCGGTTATGGTAGCAGCAGATACTTCAGCGAATACTACTATCCGAATGATCGTCCGTACCTCGTTCAGGTTGAGGTTACCAGAGGCAATGGTTGCCGTACCATGAGCGAACCGTTCGAATTCTGGGTTGAAAGAAAACCGAACGTATATGTTACCTCTACTGAGGCTGACATCTGCGAAGGTGGCAATGTTACCTTGACTGCTAACCTCGATGATTACCACTATGATGACCTCGTCTTCCAGTGGTACGAAAATGAGGTTACCCTGGCCAACGCTATCTACGGTGCTACTCAGCCGTTCTACACCACTCCGGCTATCGACACCACCACGACTTACATCGTGAAGGTTACCAGAACCCGTTCAGGCTGCTTCGACGAAGATAGCTTCGAGGTGATCGTCCATGAAGATCCTACTGTGACTCTGTCTATCAGCGACTCTGACACGGTGATCTGCTCCGGCGGTGAATTCACCCTGACGGCTTCCGCAGTGTATGACAGCATCCTCGGTACTCCGATCTTCACTTGGATCAGAAACGGTGTTGTACTTGACAATACTTATGATTCCGTCTTCGTTGATCATCCGGTTACGGTTGACAATGATAGCGTGAACTACACCTATTCAGTATATGTCACTCTGACCGCTTCAGGATGTATGAGCACGGTTTCCGACAGCTCTACCATCAATGTCAATGTCCTGCCGAATGCTACCGTCCAGATCGAGGGAGACCCGGTTATCTGCGGTGCTGGTACCGAACTTGACACTATCCGCTTGATTGCCAATGTGAATGACACCAGCGCTTTCGTTGATGGCTTCACCTATGAATGGAGACTGTACAACCGTACAATCAACTCACTCCAAGACAGTGTGATTGGCCGCGCCGACAGCAACGTACTTGAAATTCTCGTTGCTCCGAGCACTGAGGCTTACCTGTTCACCGTCCATGTATGGAACGAGAACGGCTGCTCCACCAGCAGTGCTGAGTTCCCGGTGTATGTCAACGATACTACCAGCATCGTTGTGACTGCCAGCGAGACTGAGATCTGCGTGGGTGGTGAAGTTACCCTCTATGCTAACCTCGGTGATTACAATGTACCGAACCTCATTTATCAGTGGATTGCTAATGGTGACACCATCCCGGGTGCTACTTCATCAAGCTACACCACTACTTTGGATTCCACCACGACCTTCGGCGTCAATCTGGTTCAGACCACCAGCTCTTGCTTGAGCTACTCTGACATCACGATCAACGTCCACGAAGATCCGGTTGTGACCCTCGAAATCAACGACAACGATACCGTTATCTGCGACGGTGGTCAGGTGACTCTGACAGCTACCGCAGTGTATGACAGCATCCTCGGACCTGCCACCTACACTTGGTATCGTAACCACGTTGAAATCGCTGACGCTCACGACAGCATCTATATTGAAAGCCCGCTGACCGTTGACGGTGACGTTACCACTTACGAATACTCTGTAATGGTGACCTTGCCGCAGAGCGGTTGCCAGTCTGTCATCACCGATTCTTCGACTGTTGTGGTTACCGTTTACGCTAACCCGACCATCGAGATCGCTGGCGACCACAACATCTGTGGTACCGGTGTTGGTGCTGACACGATCCACCTCGTTGCTAACGTCAACGACAGTGTGACCAACAGCCACGGCTTCACCTTCGAATGGAGACTGTTCAATGTCACCGTTGGTACTGATACTAATGTATTTGATACGGTTGTACCGGCCAACGACGAGCCTTACATCTTCACCGCTATCGTTGCTAACGAAAACGGCTGTACGATGATGAGCGCACCGTTCGAAGTCTATGTACACGAAGCTGTTGAAGTAACGGCTCTCACTACTGAGGCTGACATCTGCGAAGGCGGTACTGTTACCGTATCTGCACACCTGAACAACTACAACATTGAAGGTCTGACCTATCAGTGGATTGCTAATGGCGATACCATTGAGGGCGCTAACGAAGCTACTTACACGGCTACGCTCGACAGCACTACTACCTTCGAGGTTATCGTTGAACAGCCCACGACCTCTTGCATCAGCAATGCTGAGGTTACCGTGAATGTCCACGCTGACCCGGTTGTTACGGTTGCAATCTCTGACAATGACACCAACGTCTGCGAAGGTGGTCAGTTCACTCTGACGGCTACTGCAGTGTATGACAGCATCCTTGGTCTGCCGACCTACACCTGGTTCAGAAATGGTGTTGAAATCGAAAATGCTACTGAAGCTACTCTGACAGAATCTCCGGTTACCGTTGATGGTGATCTCACCAGCTACCGTTATGAGGTTCTCGTGACCTTGACGGCCAGCGGTTGCCAGTCAGTCATCACCGATAGCTCTACTATTGATGTACATGTCTATCCGAACAGCACGGTTCAAATCTCTGGCGACCCGATCATCTGCGGTGCTGGTATGAACGCCGTATCTACTGTTCTGACTGCTAACCTGAACGACACTGTTGTTGATGCTGACGGTTACACCTTCGAATGGAGACTGTTCAACCGTACAATTGACAGCACCGACGCTAATGTCAACGGCGCAGCTGACTCCAGCGTACTTGACTACACGCTGACTGTAAGCGACAACCCGTACATCTTCACCGTTATCGTCCACAACCCGAATGGTTGTACCACCGAAAGCGCTCCGTTCTATGTCTACGTCAATGATACGGCTGACATCAACGTCACCATCAGCGAATACGACATCTGCGAAGGTGGTGAAGTTACCTTCTTCGCTAACATCGGTGACTACAACATGCCGAACCTGACCTACCAGTGGTACAGCGAGGACACCACCAATGCAATTGCTGGTGCTACTCAGTCCACTTACACCACCACGCTGGATACCGCAGCTGACTACACCTTCATCGTGAGAGTGTTCCAGCCCACCTCCAACTGTGTGGCTTACGGTGAAAACACTGTCCACGTACATGCTGATCCTGTTGTAACGGTTGCTATCAGCGATGAAGATACTACCATCTGCGAAGGTGGCCAGTTCACCCTGATTGCTACGGCTGTTTACGACAGCATCCTCGGTACTCCGGTCTACACTTGGTTCAGAAATGGTGTTGAGGTTGCCAATGCTACCGAAGCCACTCTGACTGAATCACCGGTGACGGTTGACGGTGACGTTACTACTTATACTTATGAAGTACTCGTTACCCTGACCGCTAATGGTTGCCAGTCTGTTATCACCGACTCCTCTACCATGATGGTCACGGTTCTCCCGAACCCGACTGTTGAGATTGCTGGTGACCACAGCATCTGCGGCAACGGTGTTGGCGCTGACACCATCCACTTGGTGGCCAATGTCAATGACACTGTGGCTGATGTTGACGGCTTCACCTACGAATGGAGACTGTTCAACCTCACGGTTGGTACTGACAGCAACGTCTTCGACACCGTTGTTCCGAGCAACGATGAGCCTTACATCTTCACGGTGTTCGTCCGCAACGAAAACGGCTGCACCGTTGAAAGCGCTCCGTTCGAGGTTCTGGTTAACGAGCCTGTTGTTGTGACTGCTCTTGCTACTGAGTATGACATCTGCGAAGGTGGTACTGTCACGGTGAGCGCACATCTCGACAACTACAATATTGACGGTCTTACCTATCAGTGGGTGGCTAATGGCGACACCATCAGCGGTGCTACCTCATCCACCTACACTACCAGCTTAGATTCCACCACGACCTTCGAGGTGATCGTTGAGCAGCCCACGACCTCTTGCATCAGCAATGCTGAGGTTACCGTGAACGTCCATCCGGATCCGGTTGTGACGGTTGCTATCAGCGACGAAGACACTGTGATCTGCGAAGGTGGCGAGTTCACGTTGACTGCTACGGCTGTTTACGACAGCATCCTCGGCGACGTGACCTACACTTGGACGAAGAACGGTGTGGTTGTTGCTGGTGCTAACGATGCTACCTTGCACGAGTCACAGATTACTGTTGACAACGACATTACCACCTACACCTACACGGTGAAGGCTACTTTGACCGCCAGCGGTTGCGAATCTGAAATCACGGATTCCTCTACCATGGTTGTCACCGTACTGCGTAACGCTACCGTTGTTATCGCTGGTGATCCTGTGATCTGCGGTTCTGGTGTTGCTGCCACTACTGTCCATCTCACCGCTAATGTCAATGACACGAGCGCTCTGGTTGACGGCTTCAGCTACGAATGGAGACTGTTCAACGAGACTCTGGCTGGTGAGACCACCAACGTACTGGATATGACTCTCGCTCCGAGCGTTGATCCTTACACCTTCACCGTTGTCATCACCAATGAAAATGGTTGCGGTGTGGTCAGCGAAGAGTTCAACGTGATGGTCAATGCAGCACCTGAGGTTGTTGTGACGGCTACTGAATCTGACATCTGCGAAGGTGGCCAGACCACTCTGACCGCTAACCTTGGCGATTACAATACTGAATTCCTTACCTACCAGTGGCAGCTGAATGGTGTTGACATTGCCGGTGCTACTATGCCGACCTACACCACGCCTGCTTCCTTACTGGATGGTACTTATTACTACACGGTTATCGTACATCAGACCACTTCCGACTGTGTATCCTCTGCAGACTACACGGTTAATGTACATGCTGATCCGGTTATCACCGAAATCACTGTCAGCAACGAAGTGATTTGCGACGGTGGTCAGGTGGTGATTACTGCTACTGGTAACTACGACACTGAACTCGGTGCTGCTACCTACACTTGGTTCAGAAATGGTGTTGAACTCACGGGTATCACCTCCAACACCTTCACCGATTATCCGACTATCGTTGATGACCAGACCACATTCACTTACAGTGCTATCGTGACGCTTGCAGCCAGCGGTTGTACCTCTGCTGAGGCCTTCGCTCCGGTTGTAACGGTTAATCCGGAAGCTACGATCACTGTTTCTACCACAGGTTCTCTGACGGTTTGCGAAGGCGGTAATGTCACGCTGACTGCCAATGTTGATCCTGCCGGTACTTACGATTATCAGTGGTATGTTGACAACGTACCTGCTGGTCAGAACAGCAACGTCTTCGTTGGTCAGGGCTTCGCAGCTAGAGAGACTCCGTACCTGATCCACGTGGCAGTTACTGGCGACGCCGGCTGTATGACCTCTACGATCACTGAGCCTGTTGCTGTGAATGTGGTTGCTGACCCGATCGTCACCTTGGTTGACGTGAACAGCGCTGATGCTTCTACCGTCTGTGTCGGTGGCACCGCTACCCTGTATGCTTCATACGATGGTGGTGTGGCTCAGATCAACGGTCTTGGCACTCCGACCTTCACTTGGTTCAACAATGGTGAAGAGGTTGGCACGGGTAATACCTACGTAATTCCTGACACGCTGGCTGCTGGCTCATACGCTTACACCGTTGTGATGTCCTTCGAGGATAACGCTTACGGTTGCGATGTGAACTCCGCAGTTCAGGGTGCTACTTACAACTTCACTGTGGTTGATGACCCGACTCCGTTCATCGCTGTGAATGTTGACAATGACACGCTCGTCTGCGAAGGCGGTCATACCTCTCTCTACGTACACCACATTGATGGTGGTATTGAGGGTGCCGCTTACGAATATCAGTGGTATCGCAATGGTATCATCCTCGCTGGTGAGACCAACCCGACTCTGACGACAGACGCAACTCTGGTACCGGGTAACTACGAGTATCAGGTCATTGTGACGCTCGACGGTGTAGCTTGCGACGGTGCTTCCAACACGATCACGGTACCTGTGATGGCTCTGCCGGTTGTTACGATTGCTGATGCTGCCAACGTATGCGTTGGTGGTCAGGTGACCATGACGGCTACGGTTGACGAGACTTATGGTGCTACTGTGACCTATCAGTGGAACAGAGATGGTCAGCCGCTGGATGGCGCTAACCAGTCCACTTACACTACGGATGCTAACCTGTCGGTTGGTTCATACAACTACACTGTTACGGTAATCAATCCGTTGAGCGGTTGCCAGGCTACCTCTGGTGCTGTGGCTGCCAACGTGGTTGCTGATCCTTCTGTTACGATCCTCGGTGCAGCTGACGTCTGCGTTGGTGGTACCATCACCTTGGTGGCTGATGTTGCCGAAACGGTTGAGGGTGCTGCTTACGACTACGCTTGGTACAGAGATGGTGTTCAGGTGGGTGGTAACACCAACACCTACACCACCGATGCAAGCCTCGCTGCTGGCACTTACAACTACTATGTGGTGATTACACCTTCTGACATGAGTGGTTGCAACGCTACCTCTGCTATCGTCCAGGCTTCTGTGATGGATGGCCCGACTGTTACGATCAGCGGTTATGACGAGGTTTGCGAAGGCGGTAGTGTAACTCTGAACGCTAACGTACAGCCCACCGGTACCTACAACTACACTTGGTACTTGAATGGTGCTGTGGTTAACACTCAGAACACCTCTACTATCAATACCGATGCTACTCTGGCAGCTGGTACCTACACCTACATGGTTGAGGTTACCAACAACACCTTCTACAGCTGTATTGCTAACGCTCAGTTCACCTACACGGTGGATGCTGAACCGGTTATCGACAGCATTGTTACTTCACTCCCGAACAACCAGATGTGCGTGGGTGGCAATGTTACGCTGACTGCTTCTATGAGCAATGGCACTGCAGTTGCCAATGCCAACACCGTATATCATTGGACGGTGAACGGTCGCGAACTCACTGGTGTGACTGGCCCGCAGGTGACTGAGAACATCACCATCGCCGGTACCTACACCTACACTGTGTATGTGACCCAGAACCACAATGAGTACAACCTCGGTTGCGAATCTGAACCGCAGTCCATCGTGATTGAAGTTCTTGAGCAGCCCTACGTTGGCATCTCCTACAGCGGTCTGCTGCAGGTCTGCGAAGGCGGTTATGTTGAACTGAATGCAATCATCGAAGGTGGTATCGGTGATCCGACCATCACTTGGAGACGTAACAACGCTAGAATTTCTGAATACGATGGTTTGACCACCATCCACACCGATACGAACGACCTGATTGGTACTTACACCTACTCAGTGACCGTTACCTATCCGGCTGCTACGGGTTGCCACGCTACTTCAGACAATGTGTCTGTAAGCGTACTCTACCAGCCTGTTTGGGGTCAGACTGTGGTATCACCTGCTGATGTGTGCGAAGGCGGTGAGGTTAACCTCTATGCTACTGTAAGCGGTGGTGTTGAGGATGCCAACCACCAGACCGGTACCTTCATCCAGTGGGTATATGCTCCGGTTGACAATATGGAAGATGTAAGCAACGTACTTGGCGGTCTCGGCGGTCAGTCCTACGATATCGCTAACGAGGCTGGTATCTACGTATACTACCCGACCTACGTTGCTCCGGCCAACACCAACTGTACTCCGAGCAACACGCCGAATGCTACGACGGTGACCGTCCACGCTCACCCGACCGTAACGATGACCCTCGGCAATGGTTCTGACGTACTCTGCTGGAACAATGCTGATGATAATGCTACCATCAACTTCACCTTCACGGGTACTGCTCCGTTCCACTTCTTGCTCCAGAACATGACCACTGGTGTTGTGACTGAATACACCAGCTACAGCAACGTCTTTACGCTCGAAGTCACTCCGAATGTCTCCACGACTTATCAGATCTTCCAGCTGTCTGACGCATACTGTATCGGCGAGGTTGTCGATGAGACCTCTGTCTCCATCGTTGTATCTCAGTTCGAGATCGTTGCTGACAGCGTAAGCATCTGTCCGGATGTTGATGGTGCTGTTGCAGTCTTCCAGTTCAACAACCTGACTGTCAACGATGATCGCGACACCATCTGGTATCAGATTGTGGATTACAACAACATCGGCTTCGACTATGAGTGGGGTATGATGAACCTCGAGGACAACACTGTCTCGATCTGGATGCCGACCACCGAACCGGGTATCTATCACTTCGGTATCGTTATCGATGGTTGCGAATATGATGTGACTGTGAACATCCTCTGGGGCTCTACCAATGGTATCAACCTTGTGGATCAGAAGTGGGACGATGTGGTTGTTGCCAACAACAATCCTCAGACCAACGGCGGTCATACCTTCATCGCTTACCAGTGGTACAGAAATGGCGAACCCATCCCGGGTGCTACACATCAGTACTACCAGGAGATTGGCGGTCTGAACGGCGTCTACAGCTTATGGTTGATGGATGACCAGGGCAACGAGTACTGGACTTGCGAAATCATCGTCGCTACCAACGCTCAGCTCCGCGTATATCCTGTTCCTGCTCACACTGGTGTTGAAATTATTGTTGAGCTCCCGTACTCCGACGAAGAACTCGATGGTGCAGTACTTGACATCTTCGATGCTAAGGGTGCCCTCGTACAGAGAGTGACCAACCTGCAGACCATCACCAGAGTTGCTGGATTCGAAGCTCAGGGTACCTACTTCGGTCGTATCACTACCGGTACGAACAATATTGAGACGGTTAAATTCATCATTGTGAAATAAAGTTAGTTTGTGACCTTGGCAGCTACGGCTGTCAAGGTTCACATTTTAACCATATTAAAACTGAAAATTAAATACAGCAATATTATGAAAAAGCAATTATTTTTAATCGGTCTTATCTTGACAGCTTTCATCGGCTATGTTCAGGCGCAGGATATCGATGATGAGATGGTAAAGCAAGACTCTATGGTTGTTGATTCAGTTTGTCATCACCGCGTGTACATTCACTTAGGTGGTGCATTCATGAACGACATTCATCATCGCATCCCTGGTCTTGATGGAGCCCGTTATGGCATCAAGAACGCAATGATGCACCCGTGTGCGCACACGATCGAATTGGGCTATACATACATGTTCAATGAACATTGGGGCCTGGGTCTGGGCGTTGGTTTCCAGCGTTTAGCCACCCGTACCAATATGAACATTAAGGGCGTCATTCGTGATTACGATGATCCTGAGTACAGTGCACAATCAGCACATGACACCAGATATGATTACCTCTTTGAAACGAAGAACATGATTGAGAAACAGGTAATCTATGCGGTGGAAGTTCCGCTCACTGCAGCTTGGGAATATCGTTTCAAACAAAATCCGAAGATTGGTCTTTATGCTCAACTTGGTCTTCGCGGCTGGTTCCCTGTCTACAACCGTTCTAAAGTTGTTGATGGTTCTATGATCACCACGGGTTATGATGATTATTATGATGTTCTTTGGGAACATGAGTATTGTGTGGGTCATGGCTTCGATGAATATCAAATTGAAGGTAACGGATCTGCTAAACTGAGATGTTCTTTCGACCTTCAGGGTGATTTCGGTGCCATCTTCAGAATCAACAATAAAACTGACTTTTATGTTGGTCTTTATTGCACCTATGGTTTCCTCGATATCCTTCCTAAGGCTGAAAACAGACACAATCTGTGCGAGCCCACCACCGACCCCAACAAGTTTACCTACAACGGACTTCTGGGTTCCAACTATGACATTTTGTATGATCAGGAAGTTCTCGCTCATTATCCTACCAGCACGGAGTCTAACACCACCAATGTTCTTCGTGAGGATGTGATTGGTAATTTCCACTGGCACAACCTCCAGGTGGGTGTTAAGGTTGGTTTCCATATCAATGCTTGCGGCCAGGTAGAGGATTCACCGCGCAAGAAGTTCTACAAGAAGATGACGGAAGCTGCTCAGAAGTATCTGGATGACACTTGCAACGCTTGCGACAGAAATACTGAGTACATCTACATCGTTCCTTCTTGCCCCGACACCAAAGAGAATGGTGAAAAACTGACCAAGAAAGAGGAGAAAGAGGTGAAATCTTTGGCCGAAGATCTCGAAAACATCAAGATTTTGTTCGATTTGGACAAGGATGTTCCGAAGATCAATGAAAGTGGTGACTTCATCGACAAAGCCGCTACAAAGCTCAAAAACAACTCGAAACTCGGCCTTGTGATTGAGGGTTACACCTGCAAGCTCGGACCTGAAGAGCACAACCGCGACCTTGCTCAGAGAAGAGCAGAAAGCATCAAGCGTCTCTTTGTGGAAGAAAAGGGTGTTGATCCTTCACAGATCGAACTTCACACCTACACCAACGCTGATAAGGAGAATACGGATAACATCACTGATCCTTCATTAGAAGAACACAGAGCTGCTATCATCCGTATCAAAGTGATGGAGTAGATCTTAAGAGATAAATTTTAAGGGTGGTCGAAAGATCACCCTTTTTTATTGGGATGGAGTAGGGGAGAGAGGATGAATATTGTAAATCATGAGTATGGGAAAAGATAAAATCAACAAAACCAACGCCTGTCGCATTCTCGACCAGAAGAAGGTGGTATACGAACTGATACCTTACGAGGTGGATGAGAACGATCTTGGCGCGCAGCATATCGCCGACCAGTTAGGGGAAGATATCCATCAGGTATTCAAAACATTGGTGCTAAAGGGCGACAAGACCGGTCATTTTGTCTGTGTGATTCCGGGCAATGATGAGGTGGATTTGAAAAAAACGGCCAAGGTGACGGGCAACAAAAGTTGTGACCTTATTCCGATGAAAGAGCTGCTTCCTCTTACGGGTTATATAAGAGGTGGTTGTTCACCTGTAGGGATGAAGAAGCCCTTTCCCACGTTTATACACGAAACGTGCCAGCTGTTCGATTACATCTATGTCAGTGCAGGTGTGCGGGGGCTACAATTCAAACTCAACCCACAGCATCTGATTGACCTTGTAGGCATGACGGTTGCTGAATTGACGGTGTAATGCAGGCAGCGCAAGCTCTCTTCTACACAAACAGTCGTTCGTAGTTGATGACGGGGTTGGCGTAGATGCCGAGGAAAATCTCGCGCAGTTCGCTCGGGTCGCCGACCAGCGAGGACAGACCTTGCTCCATGTACTCCACAAATTGGTCCATCTCCTCTTGTGTGTATTGGTCTTTGTACCGGTAAGTTTGGTTTAGAAGTTCGTAAGCGATGTAGTTGGTGGGCCATAACTTGTAGTTGAGATATACCCTCTTGTCGATGATTCCAGCCAAATGCTGGAACTTTTTATTCCGCTCGAAATGGTCGCAAAATTTGAGGTCATCGATAGTGATGGCTGGTGCGATGGCGAAATGGATGTGTCCTTTGAACTGCTTGATGCCGTGGAGGATGCTATTCAAATCCTCGCCAGGTTCCTTCTCGTATTTTTGGTATCGAGAGATGAAAATCTCCTGCGTTTTCATAAAGTCGCAGGGTTCATATTCGTACGACACCACCATAGGGGTGATGTTGAGTTCCGACAGGTTGTCCACGAACTCCTTTTCGCTGCTCAAGGCAAACATCTTGAGTACCGCCATATCGGTCTTATCGTCGCCGTCTTTGGTTCTTCCGTTGCGTTGGGCAATCCAGACGGACTGTTGTTTTTCGGTGACTGCGTAGCGCATATAGGAGGAAACGTGCATGGAGTTCTGGTAGAAGTCGCGGATATGGCCGCCCCGCATGATGCGGAACATCTTGTTCATCTTGCCGATATCCACCACCAATTCGCCCTCCATCAGGTTGCTGCCAAAGGTGATTTCAGTGGTTTCAATACCATTGTCGAAAAGAAGCGTTTGCAGGATGGCGGCATCCAGCAGGATGTCGCGGTGGTTGGAGATGAACATCCGTTTTCGTCCATCCTTTAGTGTTTCGAAGCCGCTGGCTGTAAGTCCATTTGAGGTCTTCTCTATAATGGAACGGATGGCCGGATACATGATGGTGATTTGGAAATCGTATACGCTGCGGAAGTTGCGGAACAGCTGTTGAATCTCTTCTACTTTCTTCCCGGGGAATAGGTAGTTGACGATGGCCGGCAGGTATGGGCTGTCGGCTACGCGCTGTGCCGCCGCAGGGATTTCGGCATCATTGTATGGACGGATTTCATCATAATTGTGTTTCATGGCAGTTTATTTGCGATTATCAATGAATTTGATGGGCTTTCTCTTCATCTCTGGAAATTGGATGGCCCGAATGTGGTCGATGCTGTCGTAGCGAATGTCGGGGGCCACGCGCAGGCGAGCGCGGAAGCGGTCTTTGAGGTCTTTGGTCATCTCCTCTTCATCGGTGCGGTTGCAGCCCACTACGACGGTCACGCTGTCGGTGCCAATCTCGTTGGAGTTCACCTCTACGATGTAATTCTCCACATATTCCACATTATCCAACACATCGAAAATGGTGGCCGGATAAAGGGTAGTGCCCTTGAGTTTGATCATCTGGTTTTTCCGGCCGATGATGGGGCTGATACGCATGGTGGTGCGGCCGCATGAGCAAGGCTCGTAATGGAACTGCGCGATGTCGCCCGTCTTGAAGCGCAACAGCGGCATTCCTTCCACACCGAGGGTGGTAACGGTCAGTTCACCGATCTCTCCTTCGGCTACGGGGTTGTCGTTTTCGTCTAGTAACTCACAGATAATCAGTTCGGGATGGTGGTGTCCGCCCTTACCGGCCTCGCACTCGCAGAAGGTGGTGCCCATCTCTGTGGAGGCGTAAGTGGAGTAGAGATCGATATCCCATTTCTCTTTGATACGTGCGCCCAGCAGGTTCAATGAGAAGTCCTGGTTGCGAAGATTCTCGCCGATACAAACCGCTTTTTTGATGGAACTGTTGCGGTAGTCGATGCCGTTTTTCTCCGCGTATTGGATGATTTTCAAGATGAAGGACGGTACGCAGATGATGGCGTCGGGTTTCATGCGGCGGATGGTGTCCCACTGGAGTTCGGGGATTCCGTTGCCTACACGAATCACGCTGGCGCCCATCTTCACGATGCCGAGGAAGTAGGCGAGTCCGGCCATGAAGCGCTTGTCGATGGTGGTCATCAGCTGGTAGATTTCGCCGGGATGGCCTTGCGCGCAAGTGAACGAGATGGCCTCGTTGTACGCAAGCCTGTCAAGGTCATGTTGCGTCATGGCGAAGGTGGTCGGGTCGCTCAGTGTGCCGGAAGTGGTGATATAATCCGCTATCTTGCTCTTTTCCACGCAGAAAAAATCCTCATTGTGCAGTTGCAAATCCTCTTTCGTTGTCACGGGAATATGCTGCAAATCTTCCAAAGTCTTGATTTTGGAAATATCAATGTGATTTTTTGAGAAAAGATTTTGGTAGAATTTGGAATGGGCTTTCAGGTATTGCAAATCCTCACGCAATTTCTCCTCTTGGAATGCCTTGATGACATTTCGCGGCTGGAATTCTATTTCGGGTTTGAACATATTAATACGATGTGGGGACGCATGGCGTGCGTCCAAATGATACATTACGGCAAAATATTGATTTCGTGTAGCCATTCTACAAATTTGAAGCGCCACTGGGCGGCTTCAGGGGCCTTGCTCTCATCCATCCCATAGCCATGTCCGCCGGTATTGTACAGCAAAAACACGTGCTGGATGTGCTGTGCGGTGAGGGCGCGGTCGAGGTTGACGGAGTTCTGGTACATGACGACAGGGTCATCGATGGCCGTCACGAGGAAGGTGGGCGGCATGTCGGCAGGAATCTGCAACTCCATGGAGTACTGATCCTGTTGTTCTTTAGTGTAATGGCGGGTGAGCAGGTTGCGGCGTGAACGCTGGTGGGCGATGCTGTCTTGCATGGAGACCACAGGATAGACCGGTACCACAAAGTCGGGACGGTTACTGTACTCGCACAAGAGGCCGAGAGGGGCCAAGAAACAGGTGTCGTGATAAACGCCGGCCATAGTCACGAGGTGGCCGCCGGCCGAGAAGCCCATTGCCCCAATCTTGTGGGGGTCGAAGTGCCAGCGTTCAGCATTAATGCGCAGAAGTTGGATGGCATGCTGCAGGTCTTGGATCATAGCAGGATGATGATACCCCTTGTTGCCGGTACGATAGCGGAGCACGTAGGCGTTGATGCCCTGCGTGTTGAGCCATTCCGCCACACCAAAGCCTTCGGTCTTGATGCCCATTAGATGGCTGTAACTACCACCAGGACAGACAATCACCGCAACACCTGTGTTGGTGGAGTCGGGTGCGGGATAGCAGTGCAACTCGGTGGGCCACAGGTGGTGTGGTTTATGGTATTTCCACAATTTGATAACCTGATGCTGTGCTGCGAGCCATCCCATCGACAGCAAGCAGACGCATAAAAGGAGTATCTTTTTCATCATATAAAGATTGAATTATAAAATCTGTTTGATTTCTTCTGCGGAGAGTTGCGTGTATTTCAAGTCAGCAGGTTTCCCCTCCACAATAGAAAAATCCACTCTAAACATTTCTTCATCATAAAAAGAAAGTTTAGAATGCGTGTCAGGATTGCATTCAATATAAGTTATTTTATTGATATCCAAATTTTTGGCATCACAAATCTGCTGAATCAGAGAGCCGCCAGTGTAGGTGATGGAACTGCCAGGATTGTCTTGGTACAGTTCGGTGGTGAGGATAATGGTAGTGTCGCCTCGTTGAATCAGTTTCAAACCGCACTTGGAGGGCATGTCCCACTGACCGGCAAAATCAAAAATCTCATCATAATATTTCGGAGGAACTTTCATGGTAATATTTTGATTTTAAGATTATTAGCGAAGGTTAACTTTAGAAGCGGAGCGGTCCACATCTTTACCAAAGGTCTTGTTGGCCAGTTTGCGGTTACGCGGGCGGTAGGTGCCGTCTTCCATCTCACGAAGCACCACATTGGTGAACAGCTTGAACATTTTTTCTTCCTGAGTCTCATCCTGATAGAATGATTTCCAAGCATATTCGTACAACTCCTGTAATCTCTCAGGGGACATGTGTTTAGGCTGATACACCACCTGTCCGGCGTTGTAATGGTCCCAGTCGTGGTCGAAGATACGGCCTTGTCGCATCAAGTCGTCGTAAGCCTTGGTGTGCGGGAATGGTGCCAGCACGGTGAACTCGGCCAAGTCTAAGTCAATCTTCAGGAGGAAGTCAATCAGGCGGAGGATGTCATCTTCTGTCTGGTTGTCGAGACCTAAAAGGATGGTTCCTTCCACGCCGATACCATAGTCGTGATAGCGTTTCACACGTTCTTTGATATAGTCGGAGGTGTCGTAAACGGCCTGATAGACGTACCAGGCGCCTGCCTGTGCGGCGAGGTCCAGCACTTCGGGCTTGTCTTCAATGGTATGGCTGATCCATTTTTTCTTCAGCGGAATCATCTCGCGAAAGAGGTCCATTTCCCATTCCGTACACTGTGCCAGTGAGTTATCTACGATGAAGAGACGGTTGTTGTCGATGGTCTCGAGCTCTTCGATGGCCTTTTCCACTGGACGGGGGCGGAAGCAGCGGCCTCCAAGGTAGGATACGGCGCAGGGGTAGCAGCTGAACTTGCAGCCGCGGGAGGCGTGGAACAGGTCCACCATTTGCACACCCTTGTGGTTGTAAAGTTCCCGTTTGTAGAGGTCGCGGCGGGCGGGACCCACCAGTTCAATCGGGGGCTGTTTGCCCATAAAGTTATAGACCTTTTTTAGTTGGCCTTTTCTTAAATCATCAAAAACCTGCTCCTGTCTTCCTTCGGCTTCGCCCAAGAAGATGCTGTCGGCATGGAGCAGTGTCTCCTCGGCATGGAGCATGGTGGAGATACCGCCGAACATCACCTTCTTGCCTCTGCGGCGGTATTCGTCGGCGATGGCCCAGCCACGCTTTACCTGCGTGGAGAGCATCATGGAGATGGCCACGGCATCGCATTCCTCATCAAAATCCAGCTCCTCCACATTTTCATCAGTAAAAGAGACATCCACATATTCGGGCAGGCAGGCTGCATACACGACCGGACCGTGAGGGGGCAATGTAAAAGTGGTCTGCCCAGGTAGTTTTTTCCACTTGGGATATATCAATTTTAATTTCATATCTCTCTAAAATATTGGATGATAAAACGATTATTAAGACTCCAGAATCTCCAAGATTTTGATAGCGCATTCGCTGATGATGCTACCAGGTCCGAAGATGGCTGCGGCACCGGCTTTATAGAGGAAGTCGTAGTCTTGCGGCGGAATTACGCCACCCACCACCACGATAATATCCTCGCGGCCGAGTTTCTTGAGTTCCTCAATCACCTGCGGCACCAGCGTTTTGTGGCCGGCGGCGAGGGAGGAGACACCCATCACATGAACGTCGTTCTCCACAGCCTGCTTGGCAGCCTCTGCCGGAGTCTGGAACAGCGGTCCCATATCCACATCGAAACCGATGTCGGCATAGCCGGTGGCGACCACTTTGGCACCACGGTCGTGGCCGTCCTGGCCCATCTTGGCCACCATGATACGGGGACGGCGTCCCTCTTTCTTGGCGAAAGCGTCGGCCATAGCGCACGCCTTCTTGTAAGAATCGTTGTCTTGCTGTTGTGAACTGTACACGCCTGTAATCAAATTAATTTTCGCTTTATAACGTCCGAATACTTTTTCCATTGCGTAGGAAATCTCGCCGAGGGTGGCGCGCTTTTGGGCGGCGTCGATGGAGAGCGCCAGCAGGTTGCCCTTGCCGCTCTTCGCACACTCGGTGATGGCTTCGAGGGCGGCCTGAACTTCCTCGTTGTTGCGTTTGGCACGCAGTTCCTGCAAACGCTTGATCTGCGCCTCGCGCACCACGGTGTTATCGACTTCGAGAGTTTCAATCGGGTCTTCCTTCTCCAAACGGTATTTGTTGACGCCGATGATGCTTTCGGTACCGGAGTCGATGCGGGCCTGCTTGCGTGCGGCGGCCTCCTCGATACGCATCTTCGGGATGCCGGTCTCGATAGCCTTAGCCATACCGCCGAGCGATTCCACCTCCTGGATGTGTTTCCAGGCGCGGTGTGCCAACTCGTTGGTCAGTGTTTCTACATAGTAGGAACCAGCCCACGGGTCCACCACACGGCATACGTTAGTTTCTTCTTGGATGTAAATCTGCGTGTTACGTGCGATACGAGCGCTGAAATCGGTCGGCAGGGCGATGGCTTCGTCGAGAGCGTTGGTGTGCAGCGACTGGGTGTGACCGAGGGCTGCTCCCATAGCCTCGATGCAGGTACGGGCCACATTGTTGAACGGGTCTTGCTCGGTGAGCGACCAGCCGGAGGTCTGCGTGTGGGTACGCAAAGCCAACGATTTCGGGTTCTTCGGGTTGAAGGTGCTCACGATCTTGGCCCAGAGCATACGGGCGGCGCGCATCTTGGCAATCTCCATGAAGTGGTTCATGCCCGAGCACCAGAAGAAGGAGAGACGCGGTGCGAATGCGTCGATGTCCAAGCCGGCTTTCACACCGGTGCGGAGGTAATCCCAGCCGTCGGCCAGCGTGTAGGCCATCTCGATATCGGAGGTAGCACCTGCCTCCTGCATGTGGTAGCCGGAGATGGAGATGCTGTTGAATTTCGGCATATTCTGGGAGGTGAACTCGAAGATGTCGGCGATGATGCGCATGGAGTGTTCCGGTGGGTAGATGTAAGTGTTACGCACCATGAACTCCTTCAAGATGTCGTTCTGGATGGTACCCTGCAACTCTTCGAATTTGGCGCCCTGTTCGAGAGCGGCCACGATATAGAATGCAAGGATGGGCATCACGGCACCGTTCATGGTCATGGAGACGGACATCTTGTTGAGCGGAATCTGGTCGAAGAGCACTTTCATGTCTTCCACTGAGCAGATGCTCACGCCGGCCTTACCCACGTCGCCCAAAACGCGCTCGTGATCAGCATCATATCCGCGGTGAGTGGCCAAGTCGAAGGCCACGGACAGACCTTTCTGACCGGCGGCGATGTTGCGGCGGTAGAAGGCGTTGGACTCCTCTGCGGTAGAAAAACCAGCGTATTGGCGGATAGTCCACGGACGCATCACGTACATGGTGGAGTAGGGACCACGCAGGAAGGGAGCGATACCAGCAGCATAGTTCAGATGCTCCATCCCTTCCAAATCTTCTTTCCCATAAACCGGCTTGCAAGGAATTTGTTCCGCTGTAAGTCGGTTAAAATCAATGTGATTCACTTTTGACCACTCCTGAAAACTCTCGTTGCTTTTCGGGGCGGTTCTGTGAGTGACTTTACTAAAATCAGGACGCATAATATTATTTTGATTTGATATTGATTATCTTTTAAATGAAGCGACAAAAATACAAAAATGTTAGGAGTTATGGCAGATGAATTTTCATTTTTTTACAGACTGTCGCGGATGGCAATTAATTTCTCTCTTATCTCGCGCAGAGTGGCTACCGCCTGCGCTTGTGAAGCGTGCTTGCCGTAAGCCCGTTTCAACTCATCTTTCGCTCCTTGCAACGTATATCCTTGTATCTTAGTCAGATTATAAATGATTTGTATGATTTCGATGTCTTTTGGGGTAAAATACCGGTCACCCTTTTTGTTCTTGTACGGCTTGATTTGTGTGAACTCTTTTTCCCAATACCTTAGTAATGAGGTGTTCACGTTGAACATTTGGGCCGTTTCAGAAATGCTGTAATAGGGTTTGTCGAGTTGCATAGCTCTATTTTTTTGTGATTACTGCCTCTTTTCCATCAAAATTCACCCAATAGGTTCCTTTGGGGAGGTCTGTCACGCTGACCTTTTTCGCTGTGCCGCGCTTCAGGAACGTGCCGTTGGCATCGTACAGTTCGTAGTGCGTAACTTCCGTAAACTCAATATATTCCTTCACCTTGTCGGTCAGGAGTAGGATCTTGCGGTTGGGGCATTTCAGTTTCACCACTGGCGACGACAGTTCCTGTCCGCCCTCATCGGTCTGCACAATCCGAAACAGGTTCATCCCGCTGAGCTGCACGGGCAGAAAGTTCTCCGTCAACATATCGGTAGGTTTTCCTAATTTCTTCACTACCACCCATTTACCATACAACATCTGCTCTAACCGATAACTGCACGTCGCATCCATCTCCGTTGCTTTCCATTCCAATAGTTTGCTCTTTTTATTATAAACAAACGAAGGTAACGAAAATTCCGATTCTTTTATCAAACTTTCTTCATTGATAATCAAAGGTTTAGTTTGTGGAAGATGCACAATTTTCACATATACGAAACTGTTCAGTTCATGATCTTCCAGTGGAATTTCAAAAGCATTCGATTCTTGACAAAATTCCAACGCCTTTCCATCCACATAAACCTCTTTCACACTGAAAGTTCCATTCTCTGATGGATTTAGCACGTAGAGATTTTCACCAGAATATTTTCCCCAAACCGACAATTCTTCGTAGGCATTCGCCTCCTCTTGTCCATAAAGATTCACGGTTATTATTGTCAGAATGAGGAAGAGGATTTTTTTCATGATGAATTAGTTACATGATTGTAGATTAAGGGTTTGCATGAATTCGGCAAAATCAGGGTTCTGATGCTGCAGTTCCTCAATTTTGTCCTTTTCGTCCAAAATATACTTTTTCAGTTCGGTTTTGTCGTCTATTGACACCTCAACGTCGTTGATACTGGGATCGAAATGATTGCGAAGATATTGTAGTACAGAGACTTTCTTGATGGAGAAATCATCTACCTGCATCGTGTTCCGCAATTTCAGATACACCACATTGTTTTTCACCTCCAACGGGTAGTTCTTCAGCGGAGCCAGAAGGGTAGGGACCTTGCTGAAGACATTGTCCACCATTGCATCCCATTGTTCCTTGAATTTTTCAAAATATTTTTCGGGATCATCCACGGGTGATGATGTGGGTGGTTGTGGGGTTTCGGCATCCTGTGTGGGGGTATCGTTTTGTTGTTGTAGAGACGTGCTGCAGCGCGTCTCTACGGTTGTCGGTTCGGTTTCGGCCGGCGTTGGTTCCGGTGCGACAATGGCGGGTTTGGGTGTCGCAGGTGTCGGTTCGGTTACCGTTGGTTCGGTGTTTTGTTGTAGAGACGTGCTGCAGCGCGTCTCTACGATTGTGGGTTCGGTTACCTCAGGCGTTGGTTCGGTCGCAACGATTGCGGGTTCTGTTGCCGCCGGGGTCGGTGTGGTTGTCGGTTCCGGTGCTACATTTTTCGGGGCAGGGTCGTGTACCAGATTCCGAATGGACGGACTGGGACTGACGATGGCGTCAGGTGAGACAAATCCCATTGTGGATTTCACAGGGGTCCGCGTATCCACGATACCTTGTATCGGTGCGGACAGACTTGGATTTTCAGCACTCCCGTGGTTGCCTCGCGAATGCTACCTGTGCGCCTTTCTTCTTTAACCAAATGTAGTTGGCATTGATTTGCATCAAGCAGATCTCCACCAACAGTCGTTTGTTGGTCACCGCCTTATAGTTGAAATCGCACTTGCTGGTCATCTCCAAAGCTCTCATCAACAAGGCTTTATCGGCATTTTGAGCTTGTGCTATGAATTTCTGTTTGATGGTGTCGGCCACCTCCATCAGTTTCACTGTATTGCTGTTTTGTGCCATCAACAGGTTGCGGAAATGGGCGGCAAGTCCGGCGATAAAGTTCTGACCATCAAATCCTTTCTCCAAAATTTCATCGAAAAGCAGCAGCGGCTTGGTGGTGTCTTCGTCAAACAGGGCATCCACCATTTTGAAGTAGTTGTCCACATCCAGCACGTTGAGGTTGGTTACTGCCGCCTCGTAGGTGATGTTGCTGCCCGAGAAGCTCACCAACTGGTCGAAGATGGAGAGGGCGTCACGCAGAGCACCGTCTGCTTTGGTCGCCACCACACGCAGCGCTTCTTCCTCAGCCTTAACACCTTCTTTTTCAGCTACATATTGCAGGTGCTTCATGATGTCCGTCTCCTTGATGCGTCTAAAGTCATACACTTGGCAGCGCGAGAGGATGGTCGGGATAATCTTATGTTTTTCGGTGGTCGCCATGATGAACTTGGCGTACGCGGGCGGTTCCTCCAAGGTCTTGAGGAAGGCGTTGAAGGCCGACTGCGACAGCATGTGAACCTCATCGATGATATACACCTTGTATTTGGCGCCCACTGGGGCCAGGCGCACCTGCTCGACCAAGGCGCGGATGTCCTCCACCGAATTGTTGGAGGCCGCGTCGAGCTCATACACGTTGAACGAAGCCGATGCGTTGAAGGCCTTGCACGACTCGCACTCGTTGCACGGCTCGAAGTCGGGCGTGGGGTTGTCGCAGTTGAGGGCCTTGGCGAAGATACGCGCACAGGTGGTTTTGCCCACCCCCCTCGGTCCACAGAACAGGAAAGTCTGCGCTACCTGATGGGTTTTGATGGCATTCTTCAGCGTCGAGGTGATATGCTCCTGACCCACCACCGAGTTGAAGGTGGTCGGACGGTACTTTCGGGCTGATACGATGAAATTATCCATATAGTTTTCGATTTTTTTTGTTTTGGATGATGAATGAAGGGGTTAGTCGCCGAAGGAGATGCCCACACCACGGGCGGTGCGGACCAAATCGCTGGTGGCGGGTTTCACAAAGTTGGGGGTTTCCAGAGCCTTTTCGAGCGAGACGTAGGAAATCTTGGGATGGTTGTAAACCACCATGTTTCCGTATTTTTCTTCTTTGATGAGTTCCACGGCCTTCACACCGAATTCGGTGGCCAGCACGCGGTCGTAGGCGATGGGGGTGCCACCGCGCTGCAGGTGCCCCAGCACATTCACGCGGATGTCGTGCTCGATGCCGATGGCTTCCAGTTCGGCTTTCAGCTTCTCGCCCACGCCGCCCAGCTTGATATGGCGGTCGCCGACAGCGGTAGGAGCTACGCCGGTTACTTTGCCGTCGAGTGATTTAGCGCCTTCAGCGATCACGATGTTGCAGAAGCCGTAGTTGTTCTGGTAGCGCGAGGCAATCTTGTTGGCGATGATACGCGGGTCGTAGGGGATTTCGGGGATGATGCACACTTCGGCGCCGCCGGCGATGGCGGTATTTAGGGCAATCCAGCCCGCGTCACGCCCCATCACCTCCATGATGAACACGCGGTTGTGGCTCGAAGCGGTGGTCACCAGCTTGTCGAAAGCCTCCGTGGCAATCTCTACTGCGGTTTGGAAACCGAAGGTGAAGTCGGTACACGACAGGTCGTTGTCGATGGTTTTCGGCACACCCACCACATTGAAGCCCATCTTGGCGAGTTGCAGGGAGATACGTTGTGAGCCGTCGCCGCCGATGTTGATGATGGCATCGAAGCCCATCTCGTCGAAACGCTGTTTCATCAGCTGCGAGCGGTCTTCTATCACCCATGAACCGTCGGGCTGACGCACTGGAAAGTGGAATGGGCCGCCTCGGTTGGTGGTCTTGATAATGGTGCCGCCTTGAATGTGGATGCCGGCCACGTCGCTCTCGGTCAGTCGGCGGATATCCACCGTGTCGCGGAGGATGCCGTTGAATGACTCCACACAGCCATATACCTTCATGTCAGGCTCTTGCGCGGCACGTTTCACGATGCCGCGTATCACGGCGTTCAGACCCGGGCAGTCGCCGCCGCCGGTGGCTACTAAAATTTTCTTCCCCATAGTTATTTGTTGTTAATGTGAACCGTCATCTGACTGAACGGTATCTCAATGTTATTCTTGCCTAAAGTCTCGTAAGTGTCTTGCTGCAAGGCGGCCAAGATGGTGAGGTAGTCTTCCGATTTCACCCACGCCCGTACTTGCAGGTCAACAGAACTGTTGCCCAAGCCCGTTACAATCACGCTGGGTTCGTTGCCTTCGTCCTGCATGATGAGCGGGTATTTTTTCGTCATTTCCACCAGCACTTCGCGAGCTTTGTTCACATCTTCGCCGTAGGCGATGCCCACGTTCACCTCTACGCGGCGTTTACCGCTACGGGTATAGTTGGTTACTGTGTTGGTGGCCAATTGTGTGTTGGGAACAATCACGATTTTGTTGTCCAAGGTTCGTAAGATGGTGTTGAAAATCTGGATTTCCTGCACCGTGCCGGAGAGTCCGCCCTGTTCGATGAAATCGCCCACCTTGAAGGGCTTCAGTATCAGTATGATAACACCGCCAGCAAAATTCTGCAGGGTGCCTTGTAGTGCCATACCGACCGCCAAACCGGCAGCACCCAAGATGGCAATGAAGGAGGTCATCTGGATGCCTAACATCTCTGCTACGGCGATGATGAGCAAGGTTTTCAGTACAATGTCGATGACGGAGTGCAAAAATGACTGGAGTGATTTGTCGAATTTCTTTTTGACAAAAATCTTGTGTAAAAAGCCGGTGAACCACTTGATAAGTTTCCATCCGATGAACAGGAAAAGTAAAGAGTAGAGCAACTTGGGGACGTACTGGAACAGCACCCCCGTGCAGAATTCTCTCAAGCCTTCAAACAGTTGTAATCCTTCTTCTTTCATTTTCTAATTCTAACCTATTGATTTTTAGAGTGATTTATTTTTTACGAAATTATGCAAAAATACACTATTTTTTTCGATTTTTCGTGGCCTTCCTTAAATTTTATTTATAGAGTTTATTTTTCAATAAAAACCCGTACCTTTGCAACCGATTTTTTATGAAATGAAAAAGATTGTACTGATTATCGGATTACTTTTGGCTTTCACCCACTTCAGCGCTTATGCCCAGCGCGGGTCTGACGTTGAATTGCGTGCTGGGGAGGTGGATTCTACCACCCATTTTGTTTGGGTCAGTCCCAGTTTTGCCTATCAATGGCCGTTTGGGTCTTTGAAAGAGACCTTTAAATCGAACATGAATTTTGGTGTTGATCTCACATACAAAACCAACAAAAATTGGACTATCAGCTTGGATTTCAACTATCTTTTTGGTTCTAAGTTGCGTAATCAGGCTGCGGTAGTAGGTGACGACATGCTCACTTCCAATGGCGACCTTATTGATGGCAATGGTCTCAAGGCCACCATCTATTTCGAGGGGCGTTACTGGAACCTCAGCGCTGGTGTGGGGAAAATCATCCCTGTAAGCCGTTGGCGCAATTCGGGTATCTGGCTGAAACTCAACGCCGGGTATTTTGAGCACAAAATCCGTATCAACGACCCAGATGATCAGATTCCACAACTCGCCGACCCCTATAGGAAATGCTACGATCAACGCTGTAGTGGCTTTTGTCTCACGCAGTTCGTGGGCTATCTTTTCATGCAGAAAAGGCGCGTGTGCAGCTTTTATGCCGGCTTTGAAGTCTCCGAAATCTGGAGCAAAAGCAGCCGCGACTTCAATATCGTGTTGGGCGGGAAAGATGAGACAAAGAAGTTCAGTGTGCTCATCGGTCCCAAAGTTGGTTGGGTGATACCACTTTACGAAAAACGCAAAATCCAAACCCTCTACCGCTATTAAGCTGCGACATGAGACTTCTCTACACCTTTTCCATCCATCTCTACAATGAGGCTATCGCGATGGCGTCACTTTTCAATGAAAAAGCAAGACTTCTGCACCGCGGCCGGAAATCCACATTCCCCCTGCTGAAAGAAAAGTGTGCCGGAAAGTCTGTGATCTGGTTGCATGCCGCTTCTTTGGGTGAGTATGAGCAGGGCAAACCACTGATACAGAAGCTGAAACAACGCTATCCCAACGCTACTTTTCTTGTTACCTTCTTCTCCCCTTCAGGCTACGAGGTAAAGAAAAATGATGCTGATATTGACATTGCCTGCTATCTGCCGGGCGACACCCCAAAACGAGTACGACAGTTCCTCGACATTGTACAGCCACAGATGGCTTTTTTTGTCAAGTACGAATATTGGTATAATTTTATGAAGGGACTGACTGACAGAAAGATACCTTTTTACTATCTCTCCGCCATCTTCCGCCCATCACAATACTTTTTCAAGCCTTACGGGAAGTGGTTCGCCCGACAACTTCACGACTGCACCCACTTTTTTGTTCAGAATGAAGAATCCCAGCATCTTCTACAAAATATTGGAATAGAAAATGTTACTTTAACAGGCGACACCCGCTTCGACCGAGTTTATGCCATTGCTCAACAGAACGAAAAACTCGATTTTATTGAGCAGTTTAAAGGCGACAAAAGACTATTAGTCGTGGGGAGCAGCTGGCAACCCGACGAAAAGGTAGTACATCAAATCTATGACTTCATCAAAAATGACTATAAAATCGTTTTTGCACCGCATGTCATTAGTAAAGAACATGTTAATGGTATAAAATCTCTTTTTCAAGAAGAAAAAATTGTCTGTTTTTCAGAGAGAAGTGACCAAAATTTAGCAGAGTATAACCTCTTTATCATCGACACTATAGGCCTGTTGAGCCGCATTTATAAATATGCGGATGTGGCGATGGTTGGAGGCGGTTTTGAGACAGGACTGCACAACACGTTGGAGGCGGCTGTTTTTGGCATCCCGGTGTTTTTTGGCCCCCAATATGCCAAATTCAACGAGGCAGTTGAACTAGTGCGTCGCCAAGGCGGTTTTTCAATACATAATGCCGATGAGATGCGCCATGTCATGGAACGATTCAACTCTGAACCAGACTTTTATCAGAAAACCTGCCAGATTTGTTCCGATTTTGTGAAGGAAAACCTCGGTTCCTGTGACAAGATTCTTGCAGAGATCAACTTCTAACCCTCAAAAATGGAAACGCTTTTTGCCGACATTCTTCTTCCCCTTCCCCTGAAAGGCACATTCACCTACCGAATTCCGCAAGCAATGGTGGATAGAGTGAAGTTTGGCGTGCGGGTGGTGGTGCCGTTCGGCAAAAACAAACTCTATTCGGGACTGGTGCTTAAAGTTCATCATATTGTACCACAAACCATTAACATCAAATATATTTCGGATGTCATCGACGAGATGCCCGTCATCTCTGAACAGCAGCTACAGCTATGGCAATGGATGGCCGACTACTACCTTTGCACACTCGGCGAAGTGATGGCCTGCGCCCTGCCGTCGGCACTGAAACTGGCGGGCGAAACCCACGTTCAGCTACATCCCGATTTCGACGGAGACCTGTCGGAACTCAACGAACATGAAGTTCATATCGTGGAAACAGTGGCACACTACAAGACGACCACTATCAGCGAATTGTCTAAAAATCTGCAACTTCCGAAAATCCATCCCTATATCAAGTCGCTGGTAGAGAAACAAATTCTTCTTACCGACGAAGAGATCCACGACCCCTATCGGCCTAAGCGCGAAACATACATTTCATTGGCTGAACCTTACGCCCACAATGAAGAAAAACTCTATGCACTACTCAACGAACTGGAGGCTTCTAAAAAGACGGCCAAACAGGCGGAAGTGTTGTTGGCTTTTCTGAGCACTCTGCAAAAAAATGGCATATTCAATGACTTTTCTCAAAGTATAACTAAAAAGGAATTAACAGAAAATCAGCGTGTTTCATCATCTTCTTTACAAAAATTAATTGAGAAGAATGTGATGGTGATGAAAGAGGTCATCATCAGTCGTTTGCAGACTTTCGATGCGCAGGAGTCGGCGGAGAGCATCCAGTTCTCGGAGGCACAGACCACTGCTTTGTCGCAGATCCGGCAGCAGATGGAGCATTTTTCGTGTGTGCTGCTGCATGGCGTGACGGGAAGTGGCAAGACGGAGATGTATATCAAGCTGATTGATGAGGTGTTGAAGAGTG
>JAEEGJ010002731.1_pt1 | contig 80802 bp, 67 predicted proteins | sample 8958761 | NCBI WGS metagenome assembly JAEEGJ01 (sample SAMN16246546, study PRJNA631951) | gut metagenome | biome: gut microbiome; feature: rumen; material: RS-attached | host: Bos | place: Iran: Karaj | collected 2018-10 | reverse complement strand
CTGAACGGATGCTCCATTGCCTCTGCTTCATCCGCGGCTATATACGCTAAAAATGTGGACAAAGTCTTTATCACCACGGCAGAAGGAACCGTAAACACACTTACCAACGTAACGGGATTCGAAGCCGACGAAGAATCCAATATCGACGGCGTCATATTCTCGAAGTCAGACCTTACTCTTAACGGAGAAGGAAGCCTGATCATAAGCTCCTGTGACCATGGTATTGTAGGTAAAGACGATCTCGTTATAACAAGCGGAGATTATGAGATCGATTCGACGGGCGATGCTTTACAGGCCAACGATCTAATAGCCATATCAGACGGAACATTCACTATCAATTCGGGCGATGACGCTATCAAGTGCGATACCGATCTTGTGATAGACGGCGGAACTATCGATATATTAAGCTCGAACGAAGGCCTCGAGGGCAATACGATCACAATTAACGGAGGCGATATTACCCTCATTGCTTCGGATGACGGCATCAATGCATCCGGCGAATCGGGAGATACCATGATGTCGGATTCTTCCTGTCAGATCTATATCACGGGAGGAACGATGAACATCACAACTTACGGCGACGGTATCGACTCGAACGGTGATCTTACGATCACAGGCGGATATATAACGGTCAGCGGTCCCGAGAATTCAGGTAACGGCTCTCTTGATTATGCAGGCACCGGCACTATAACGGGAGGTACCGTCATCGCAGCCTGCATGTCGGGAATGGAAATGAACATGACCGAAGCAACTCAAGGTTCCATCCTCATATCAACAGGCAATCAGTCCGCAGGAACCTCGATAACCGTTACGGATTCATCCGGCAACGAGCTCTTAAGCTTCACTCCGTCGACATCCTATTCCTGTGTGCTCATAAGCTCGCCCGACCTTGAGATCGGGCAAACGTATACGATTACATCAGGTTCCTCTTCTCAGGATGTCACATCGGATGATTATATCTATGGTCAGTCAATGGGATTCGGCGGATTCGGAGGAGGATTCGGCGGCGGCCGCGGAGGAGAATTTGACGGTCAGATGCCGTCTGACTTTGACGGTGAACGTCCCGAACTTCCTGAGAACTTCGACGGGGAAATGCCGCAGGAACCGCCGGAAGGGCGCTGATCAGCCGGCAAGCTCCATAAGTTCACTCTGTATCTGTGCAGAGGCCTCTTCGAGAGTAGCTTCATCGTAGATATACATGTCGCTTATGGTCTTGAAGATATCCAGAAAATCCGCATTCTCCAGCATGGGGTTGATGAGGTTCATATCGGATATGTTATCTGATATGAACTCTCCGGCCTCATATTCTATTCCGGTAAGCAGACCATTCTCTATAAGCGCCTCTCTTGCTGATGCGCTTACCGGAATCCCCTTCTCAGTACCCTGTATCAACGCGAATTCCGGATCGTTAAGAAGGAAGTCCACAAGTCTTGCACAAGCTTCGGGATCATTGCAATCGATACTTATGGCATACATCGTGGCAGGCTTGATGTACCAATCACTCTCATCATTATCCGATATTCTTAAGTAATCTCCTATCACCACATCCATACCGTCATCTATGGCAGGCTGACAGTACCTTAAAGAGTCACTTGCCCAGCAGACAGTACCTGCCACCCGTCCGTCCTCCAAGTCACTGACATTAAAGCTATAAAGAGGCATGATAACCTCCCGGTCCGTAAGCTCCTTATAGAATTCCAGCATCATCGCGATGTCATCCGCAGTTCCTATGTAGTTTCCCTCGTCATCGAACAACGTCCTTCCGGTAGTCTGTTCGAACCACGCGTTAAGAAGAAGGAACAGATGCTTATTCACCATTCCAAGCACATAGATGCCGTCTTCGCTCATTACATCTGCCGCAGCGAAAAGGTCATCCCACGTCCTCGGTATATCCAGACCGTAACTTGCGAACATATCCGCGTTATAGAAAAGGCAGACCGTGTTATAAGCTATCGGAAGAGCATTCAGGTGTCCGTCCCTCATTCCCGTCGCAAGATCTTCCTGTGTGAACTGGGACAAGTCGATATAATCAGACAGCTGATTGATATCATAATAACCTGTACCGTCCGCCGAATACTCAGAAAGCCACGCATAGTTAATCTGCATTACATCGCAGTTGTTATGGGATGCCATCTGCATCAAGTATCTTCTTTCATATCCGTTCCAGACACCATAGGAGTGATCAACAATAATGTCGGGATTAAGCTCCTGGAACAAAGATAATCCCTGCAAAGTATATTCATGTCTTGGATCGTTTCCCCACCATGACATAGATATGACCGTCGACTGCTCCTGGGCACTTATCCTGACTTTAGACACAGAAGAAGAGCATGATGCCAGGGAAAACATAAACATCAATGAAGCCATGAAAGATGATACGATCCTTATGAATCTGTGCATACGTTCTTACCTCAGATAAATGTCGGCTTGGACTTGCCGTTACGCTTGGATATATACAGCGCCACATCCGTCTTCTGATACAGATCATCAAACTTATATTCACCGGCTCCCGTAACAAAAATACCGCTTGATACCGTAAGGCCGTATTTCTCATTCTCTTCTTTGAACTTCACGTTAAACTGCTCGTAAAGCTTCATAGTAAGATCATGTATCCTCTTCTCTGCATCATCGCGACTTATATCGTTATATGACTTATAAACGGAGAATTCGTCACCTCCGACTCGTCCGATAAGGGCGCCTTCATCTTCGAATACATCTCTTAACAGCTCGGCCATATTCTTGATCACCTCATCACCGAACTTATGGCCTGCCGCGTCGTTGACCTCCTTAAAGTTATCGAGATCGAACATAAGGAATGCTATAGCCTGTTTGCCGTTATAAGATGAAAGGTCATTCTCTACGAGCTTCCTGTATGTGCTCTTGTTAAGAAGATTAGTCATAAGGTCATTTCTTGCCTGATAATCGAGATCCTCGACGACTCCCTTGACCGAATAATTAAGTCTGGTGGTAATAAGGAGCATCGTAAGAACGACCAGTACGGTAATAAGTGAGACTGCAATGACCAAGGTCTTCGTAGCAGCGACCTGATCTGCCATGATCGCAGAAGCAGGCATAGAACAGACGACCTTCCAGCCGTTAGCCAGACGGTTGGAGGTAATGAGGTAATCATCATTGATCGCTGTAATACCTACATTCTCACCTATGATATCTACGAGTGCCGGATCGAGCGAAGAGGAAATCTCTTCCGCATCGGTCGAGTAGATGACATAATCATCACCCGTCACAAGTCTTACACTCATGTCGGAAAGCTCATTCGGCACGGCAAGAACATTTTCGAGCTCGGAGATATAGAAGGAAACTACGCATACGGCGTTCGGATTCAAGCGCTTGACGTAGTAGATTCGCTCCGTGTTACCGAGAACATTAACTATCCACGCATCCTGTTTAAGATTGTCAGCCGGAATAACGGAAGAGAAATAGGAATAGATGCTACTGTCTTTGAACATCTGTCCCGTAGTCTGCGAGATCCAGCCGGTAGTACTGTCATTGGCGTAGACGATGCCGAAGTCACAGAAATTATTCATCATACCGAGATCGACGATCCTGCTGAGGATCAGATCCTCGCTTTGGATCTTCTGATACTCGCTTAAAGACGTATCCGTAGCATCATAAAGGTAATATCCTTTATCCGAGAACAGCAACGCCGTTACCTGCTGGACGTTGTTAAAGTAATTATCGACATTAAGCTCCATCTGATGAGCATCCGCCGATATAAAGTAAGATATCTTATCTTCGGTGGTTCTCCTTAAGGCCTTAAGAAGAACGAAAGAGATAATTATCGACAGTAAAATAACACCGATCGCCACGACCACGGAATAGATGATCTGAGTAAGACGTAAGCTTCTGACCTTCATGTCTCTTACCTGCTTCCTGTGGGGAACGGGGCTCGGGTTATTCTTTGATCTTTATCCTTTAAGTGCGATAACCTTCTTTGCCTTATCAGCGATATCAGCACCTGTAAGATGGTAGTAAGCCATGAGCTCAGCCGGTGTGCCGGAGCGTCCGAACTGATCCTTAACACCTACGCGGAGCATCGGGCAGGGTGCGTTCTCAACAAGAACCTCTGCAACTGCGCTTCCCAAGCCGCCGATGATGGAGTGCTCTTCGCAAGTTACGATACATCCTGTCTCCTTGGAAGCCTTGATGATAGCATCCTTATCGATAGGCTTGATCGTGTGCATATCGAGAAGTCTTGCATTGATACCCTCACTCTCGAGGATGTTCAAAGCCTCAACAGCCTGTTCTACCATGTATCCGCAAGCGATGATCGTTACATCTGTACCGTCCTTTACCATATGAGCCTTGCCCAAAGTAAAGTCAACGTTCTCACCGAACTCGCCATATACAGAGTCTGTTGCAAGACGTGCAAGTCTTACATAGAAAGGTCCGTCATTCTCATATGCGGCCTTAACTGCCATACGTGCTGATGCTGCATCAGCGGGGCAGAGTACTGTCATGTTAGGAAGGGATCTCATAATGGAAAGATCCTCGAGGCACTGGTGTGAAGCACCGTCCTCACCTACTGTGATACCTGCGTGTGAAGCGCAAACCTTAACGTTGAGCTTCGGGTAGCAGACAGAGTTTCTGATCTGCTCGCATGCTCTCTCTGTAGCGAACATAGCGAAAGAAGATACAAATGCTGTCTTTCCGCATGTAGCCATACCGGCTGCACACGCTACCATGTTAGCCTCAGCGATACCCATATCGAAGAATCTTTCAGGGAAGTCCTTCTTGAATCTGCCTGTGTTTGTGGAACCTGCGAGGTCAGCGTCGAATACTACGATCTTCTCGTCTGCTCCAATCTCCTGAAGAGTTCTTCCGTAAGCCTCTCTTGTTGCCATCTTGCCCATTGGATCAACCCTCCAGTTCTGCTATCTTCGCATCGAGCTCTGCGACTGCGATATTGTATTGTTCTTCCTTAGGTGCACAACCGTGCCAACCCGGATCGTCTGTCATGAAGGAAACGCCCTTACCCTTGTGTGTCTTACAGATTACGAAGAAAGGCTTTCCGGAACCCTGATTTGCCTTGAATGCTTCGTAAGCACTCTCGATCTCATCAAAGTTATGTCCGTCGATAACGACTGTCTCCCAGCCGAATGCCTTTGCCTTAGCTTCGATATCGCCGAGGCTCATGACATCATCAACCTTACCGTCGATCTGAAGTCCGTTGTAATCGAGGAAAGCACAAAGATTATCGAGCTTGTAGTGGGCTGCACTCATGAGAGCCTCCCAAACTTCGCCCTCCTGCATCTCTCCGTCACCAAGAACAGAGAAGACACGGTATGACTTCTTATCTACCAACTTACCTGCCATTGCCATTCCGACTGCAGTCGAGATGCCCTGTCCCAAAGATCCCGTCGACATGTCGATACCGGGAGTGATTGCCTTACAGGGGTGACCCTGCAGGAAAGAACCGATCTTACGAAGGTTCTTAATCTCATTTACATCGAAGAAACCCTTAAGTCCCAATGCTGAATAGAGAGCCGGTGCGCAGTGTCCCTTGGAAAGAACAAATCTGTCACGGTCAGGATCTGAAGGATTCTGGGGATCCACATTAAGAATTACGTTATACAGATAGCAAATAATATCTGTACAGGAGAGCGATCCGCCGGGGTGTCCGCTCTTGGCGTTGTATACGCCCTCGATAACCCATCTTCTCATCCTTGCCGAGAATAACTCGAGCTCTTTTCTTTGTTCAGGTGTCATTGTTGAACCGCCTCTCCTCAAATACCGCTTTATTATATATCAGTCTACAAAAATTCTCTGCACTCTTTTTCCCACATCGCAGGTTATCTCGTAACTTATCGTTCCAAGGGCCTCAGCCAGCTCATCTGCAGGTCTTCCCTTGCCGAATATCGTTACGATATCACCCTTCTTGACCTCACCTTCCATGTCTGTAGCATCAAGCATGCACATATCCATGCATACGTTGCCGATAATGGGCAGGCGCTGTCCGTTAACAATAAGCTCGAAGCCGTTGCTTAAGCGTCTCGACAGTCCGTCAGCATATCCTACAGAGACTGTAACAACCTTTGTAGGTCTCTTGGCAACGAAGTGTCTGCCGTAGCTTACAGTCGTTCCTTCGGGGATAGTCTTAACGTGAACTACCTTGGAATACCATGTCATTACAGGCTTAAGGTCTATATCCGTATAACCTTCAGGGCATCCCGCGGGCTTATATCCGTAGAGGATAAGTCCTGCGCGGACCATATCCATGTGCATGTTCGGGAATCTCATGATACCTGCGCTGTTGCAGATATGTCTCTTCTTAAACTCGATACCCATGGCCTTCAGATCTTCTACTTCCTTTGTGAAAGCCTCGAACTGCTTCATCGTATACTCGTCATCATCGGTATCAGCAACCGCGAAGTGAGAGAAGATACCGTAAGGATTGATGCCGGGAAGCTTACAAATCTCGGCGATCTCATCGTTCATGGAACCGTCAACCGGGAATCCGATACGTCCCATGCCTGTATCAAGCTTGATGTGGATATCACATACTCTTCCCTGTCTCACTGCTTCATTGGAGAGTGCGACAGCAGACTCCTTATCGTAGATTGCAAGGTCGATGTTATAAAGGACAGCATCCTCGTAGCTCTCGATGTCCGTGCCTCCGAGGATCAGAAGTCTTGATGTGATTCCGCTCTGACGAAGATGAACCGCCTCACCAATAGTCGCGATGCAAAGACCGTCAGCTCCGTTATCGAGCAAAGTCTTGGCAACTTCGTATGCGCCGTGTCCGTAGGCATCCGCCTTAACGACAGCCATGATATCCGCCTTGGGATCGGTGATGCGTCTGATCTCCTGGATATTATGCTTAAGGGCAGACTTGTCTATCTCAACACAAGTCCTGTCAAAGAAAACGCCGTTCTCAATTATGCCCATCTTCTGCTCTTTACCATCCTGTCTCTTGGAATGCCTGCGAAAGCGATCCCAATACATCTGTAGGAAGCATACAGCGCTTGCCAAAGAATGTTGCCGCATATTTTCCGGCCATTGAATGCATATAGACCGCTGCAACACCTGCGTTACAAGGCTTAATACCCTGTGCAAGGAAGCCTCCGATAAGTCCTGTCAGGACATCTCCGCTTCCGCCCTTTGCCATGCCGCTGTTATCACCCTGAATACTATAACATGTGTCATGCGGGGTATATATCAGAGTTTTATTATCTTTAAGCACAAGAAGACAGCAATTATCCACCGCAAATTTGGCACAAGCTTCAGGTGTAACTTCATCCTTAATAAGTCTTCTCATCTCACCGACATGAGGTGTAAGTACCGCAGGAAGAAGCCCGCGCTCCTTGCGGGAAGCCAAGATAGGCATCAACTCCTCTTTGTTCTTCGCAATTATGTTAAGCGCACCGGCATCGAGTACGAGTGCTTTCGCCTCAAGAAGGAACTCCTCTACAAGAGCCTTGGACCTCGGGTCAGACTCATCAAGTCCCGGACCCACTGCCACGGCGGTGGTCTTCTTTATGAGGGCAGAAGCTTTTCGCAAGGTAGCGGTAACGCTCTCCTCCCATGCCGCTGTAAGTGCACACGGCTGATTTACCTTAAGAGGCTCGAGAGCTTCCTTTGTGGAAAAAGCCGTAACCAGCCCGACGCCGCTTCGAAGTGCGGAAGAAGCGCAAAGCTGCAAAGCACCCGTCATGAACTCGGAGCCTGCACACACAAGCACATGACCGAAGTCATTCTTATGCCCATGGTCATCCCTTACGGGCGCCATCTCGCGGACAAGCTGCTCTGTAATTACGGTGCCTACAGTGCTCATGTGTCCTCCAGATCCACCTTAGTCTTCTTCTCTTCGTTAACGAGAGACAGATCGAACGGTGTCTCCTGATATACATAGTAGTTAAGCCAATTCGCGAAAAGCAGTGTAGCCGAAGCTCTCCACAGCATTACGGGTTCCTTCTCAGGATCGTTGTCCTTGTAGTAATTGACAGGGAGCTTTATCGGGCGGCCGAGGCTGACGTCGCGCTTGTACTCGCTGTCGAGCGTGTAGCGGTCATACTCGGAGTGACCCGTGATGAAGAACATTCTGCCCTTGCGGTCTGACACAGCATAGACACCGCTCTCGGGAGACTCAGAAAGGATACGAAGGTCCTGATGAACCTCTATGTCCTTACGAAGTATCTCAGTATGACGTGAGTGCGGTACATAGAAGACGTCGTTAAAACCTCTGAAGAGCTTAACGGGCTTGGACCATGTCATGGAATGCTCGAATACGCCGAAGCACTTCTCGGGAAGGTCATACTTAGGGATACCGTAATGGTAGTAAAGGCCTGCCATAGCCCCCCAGCAGATATGCATTACGGAATAGACATGTGTCTTACTCCACTCCATGATCTTGCAAAGCTCGTCCCAGTAGTCGACCTCCTCGTAAGGCATCTGCTCTACGGGCGCACCTGTAATGATCATGCCGTCATAGAAGCGGTCCTTGATCTCGTCGAATGTCTCGTAGTACTTGAGCATGTGCTCAGCACTTGTGTGCTTGGACTCGTGTGTCGAGATCCTCAAAAGATCGATATCGATCTGAATAGGTGTATTGGAAAGAGTACGCAGAAGCTGCGTCTCTGTAGTAACCTTATCCGGCATGAGGTTGAGAATCACAATGTGCAGGGGTCTTATATCCTGCGACAGAGCGCGGTTCTCCTCCATAACGAAGATGCCCTCACCCTCGAGAACATGTCTTGCCGGAAGATTGTCTGCTATTCGTATGGGCATTATTATGCCTCCTTACATCGAGATAAATTCATTAAGAATAGATTCCGCAGGGACTCTTGAAGGGTCTACCTTCGGGATCTTCTTCAAGTGTCTTACGAGTCTGTCTGCCCAAGCGAGCGCAGCCGACAGATCTGCGAAGTCCTTGCCTGTCAAAGACCTCTCCATGAATACGTTCGGCTCGATCGTGCCTTCATCTACAGCAAGCAATGCCTCATTGATATCGGCAAGTGCCAAAGGCGCGATGATAAGACTCTCGTAAGGAAGGAATGAGTTTACGTGGTAATCCGCAGATGCAAGGTATTCCGTATAATACTTCTCTTCGGAATGTGCGATCATTGGCCAATAATCGATCGTGGCAAGCGCATGGGAAGCCCTGTGACGCTTATCTCTTACGATCCTTCTAAGCAGTCTGATCTCTGTACTGTCCATAAGCTTTCTGTCTGAGAAGACATTGCCGTAAGGCATGATGAATACTTTCAGTATCTCTGAGTCAAAGTCTCCGGAGATTCTCTTGCTTAAGCCGTGAAGACCTTCTACAACAAGAACGCCGTCTTCAGGGAGCGTGATCGCCTCGGAAATATCTCTTTCCTTCTGCTGTCTGTCATTAAAGTCGAAGAACGGAGGAACTACTGTCTTTCCTGCGATGATATCGTGTATGTCTTTATGAGCACGCTCGACATCGATGGCATCGATAGTCTCGAAGTCAGGGCGTCCTGCTCTGTCATACTGGATGTCCTTAAGGAAATAATAGTCATCCAAAGAAAGGAATGCGGCTGATCTTCCGGACTTTGAAAGTCCCTGGGACAAACGCATGGTAAATGTAGTCTTGCCCGAAGAAGTAGGACCCGCGACAAAGATGGCCTTCTTAGACCTGTCGGAGTTCATGATATCAACGATCCTGTCTATCCTGGAGATAAATCCAGCTTCACTTCTTGCTATGAATTCGGGAAGTTTCTTCTCGCCGAGATTCTCTTCGAGCTCTTCTGTCGTAACATTTATCTTATCTTCGAGAAGTGCCATGTTTCCTCCGCTTATCTTCTATATCTGAAATACCTTCTTAAGATGAGTCTGTCGATCAGGAAATCATAGAAATACTGGCCGATCTTGTACAGAAGAACGAACAGTCCCGGAATAACGATCATTGCTGCGAACACGAGGACAATAACGAGAACAACGTGTATGCCGCCCGTAAGAACTCCCATTACAGTCGAGAAACTTCCACCGCCTGATGCGAACTTCTCTGTATAGTGCTCGAGAGTGGAATTAAGATAATCGATAAGAAAATCCTTAAGTCCGTTGCTCTGAACAGTCAATCTGGGAATGATGAGACTTACCGTAAGACTCATAATAAGATACGCTTTATATATCTTAACCAATAAAATACCACCCTTGCCCCACAGGGGCATGCCGTAGTATCTGAAGCACAGTACGGGATTAAAAACCGACAGGATAACAAGCATAATAATGCTGAAAAGGCCAAATCTTCCGACTCCGAGGAACGGACTGCCGGTCCAATAGAGCAGTATCAGAAAAATAGTTGTAAGGACACCATACAGAAGAAACAGCTCTATATGACGTCTGTTCTCAAAATCAGTGTCACTCCAATATCTGCCCAGAAACAGGCCCTCTGCGTAATCCAAAAAGGATACCTCCAAAAACAAAATCCCGTCTATGTATTCTAACATACAACGGGGGTTAAATAAACGAGTGGTCGGCGTTTAAGCTTGATTCAGCGGAGTCTGAAACACATTTCCGTTGTGGCTTCTACAAGCTCCTTGAGTTTTGTCCAGTTCTTCGGGAAATTCTTCGTGTGACTGGACACCAAGTCCGTACCGTCATCGAAGTTTATGCATATGCGCCAGGAAGAAGGATTTGCTGTAGGAACACCGTACTTGGCAAGTTCACCCCGGTTATAACCTTCCATCCAGTCAATGACCCCGGTCTCGGGCAGATTCTTGGTCATAGCCTCGTACTTCTCGGGGGTCAAAGACTTCATGAAGTTGTTGTTCCACATATAGCCGTCATTCCATGAGATGAGCTTACGCACAAAGTCATAGCGGACCTTGTATCCGCCTCCCGTAAAGGAACTTATCTCCACTTCTAAAGTGGTGATTCGGTTATATCTGTCGTCTGCCTTCATTTTTCCTCTTAATCGATCCGTATTCCGAATACTGATCCTTGAGTCGTTCCAATGACCAAAGTATTGCCAAACACGGCCGGTGAAGCTTCGAACGTAACGCCGGAATCAGCGGAACTAACCTGAATATAGGTGATTCTCTCACCCGTAGAACCGTTAACCAGATGTATCTGCCCAAAGTTATCAGCAATAATTATATATGCATTTCCATCTTCGGTGTAGCACGCAACAGGTGATGAATATGTATAAATATTCATGTCATAATGCCAAACTTCTGTGCCTGTATCCCTATTGTAAGCGACCAGACGATTACCGCTCGTAAGTCCGTCAGTCATTGAATACGAGAAAATAACGAGGTTTGAGATGTTTCCCATACCGATAATGGGATTTCCGACGCATCCGCCGCTCTGATCGGTCGCAGAAGTCTCACCGTTGTAGGTATAGCAGGACTGGGAGGTCTGCCAGACTTCTTCACCTGTAAGGCCGTTGATCTTATATGTATAAGCCGCTCCGTTATACTGTCCGGAGCTCTGATTATCTACTTCCGTACCGATATAGATATAAGGAATACCGTTCTCTTCCTGTACTACGGGCGACAGATCGGAATCATCCGCTGTTCTGAACACCCATACCATCTGCATGGTATTGAGATCCAGACATACGAGATTGCAGTTATTATCCATAAAATAACAGTACGATCCATAAACAGCAGCTGAGCTTTCAACTCCGAGATATCTTCCCTGAGTGTCGTTGAAGATATACTTATAACCCGTGCACATAGGATTTACCGATACAGTACCGGCAACCGCATTGTACTGTGAATTAAGCTGGAAGCTGTAGATGATACCGTTCTCGCAAGGCCAGATAAGCGTATCTGTAGCAGCATCGATGATAGGAGATGAGTCAAATGCACTCCAGTTCATTCTGTAAGCACCGTCATCAAGACCCTCATACGAATACAGCAAAGAACCGTCGATAAGAGAATAGATATACATTCCGAATCCGTATTCTCCGTTATCGTCACCCTGTCCGATGTAAAGAAGCGGATAGCCTCTCGGATCGAGCGAAGCCGTACCCTTGATACTGAAGCCTGCGTATATGGGATCTCTCGTCATATTACCTGTCTCAAGATCCATAAAATAGATATAACCATCAAGCGATGGGCAGATAACCTCAGTAAAATCTTCTCTTATGGCCGACGGATAGATATTCATGAATGAAAGCATCTCGGTAGGCCATCTTACGATCAAAGGCTGTCCCGTCAGTCTGTAACCTGTCCACTCGAACGTCATGTCAGAAGACAGCAGGCTGTGACCGTTCGTGTATTCCCAGACCTGCGTAAGTGTATCAACGGTGCCGTCGGAAGGCGTAAGGTATCCGAAGGAAGCTGTATTTCTGAAGTTATTTCCTCTGTAAGTAAGAACGCCCGGAATCTGCGTATAGTACAACGGATCTCCGATACTGATGGGATTCTCACGTGAATAATCCGAGATAATCTGCGAACCTACAATGACATTCTGCGTGATACCTCTCATGGCAGGAACAACGCTGTCATCGATTACGGCATCCGGATCGATATTGATCCCCGCAGTCGCAGGATAAAGTATGGGATTCTGATAATCAGCAAGGGGCGGTACCGGAGTAGGCGTAGCCGTAGATACCGCTATATAGCTGTTTATCATAGTGCCTGAAGTTGCATCCGTCTCAGGATTGTTCTTCCTCGTATAGTAAACAGCCGCCAATACAGACGTCAGAACTACAGATATTATGGTAAGCGTCACCACCAGAACCATCGTTCCGCCCGAAGGGTCGTGCGAAGGCTGATGGTAGCTGTTATCAGGCTCAATGTACTGATTTTGCAAATCCATAGGTGCAATAATATCACATACTTTCCGCTATTTCGAGAAGGCGTGTAAGTCTGTGATTCATTCCTGACTTGCCGATAGGCGGATTCATCATCTTTCCGAGCTCCGCTATGGAAGCTCCGGGATTTTGCTGGTGCACGACAGCCGCCTCATACAGGCTTCTCGGAAGCTTCTCCGCCTCGGGCGAATCCAGAAGCTTTCCTATAAGCTCTCCCCTTCTTACCGCAGCCTCCGCCTGACGCCCCGTATTGCCGGAATCGCAGTTAACGGCACGGTTTATGTCGGAATACACCTCGCGCTCTATTCTTATGTTCTCGAAGTTCAGCCTTGCCGTGCTCGCACCCATCAGGCCGAGTATGTCAGAGACTGCATCTCCGCTGCTGACATAAATGGCATGTACCTCTCCCCTACGAGCTTCCGTATACGGTATGTCAAAGCCAGAGAGTATGCCCGTAATTACGCCGGCAGCCTCGGGGTTAACAGGCCTGAACTCAATCCTGTACGCAGCCTTGGGGTCTGTGATGTACCCGCACGCGAGAAAGGCGCCCCTAAGAAAAAGTCTCGCGCCGTTCTTGGGGTCGAGCGAGATCTTCTCAGAAGACTTGTTAAGCTCGTCTTTGCATTTCGAGAGGACTTCTTCCGCGAGGTCCTTTACAGCAGTTCCGGGCATGATCATACCTGAGGCAAGACTTCTTTTGTCCTCTGCCTTCTTTACAGGAAGTGCCGCTACCTCGGCTTTTACTATCCTCGAGAAACTCTCCTGCTTGTCCTTCTCAGGTTGTTTCGGGCTTTTTGATGTCATATCTGGGGTCTCTGTCTATATCTCTGTGGTGGACCGTGACTCTGTAGCCTGCATCGGCGAGGATCTTTCCCAAGGTCTCCGCGATGAAGACGGATCTGTGGCGTCCGCCTGTACATCCGACACCGATATTAAGTCTGCTCTTTCCTTCTCTGATATAGAAAGGGATCATAAAAGTGAACATGTCGCTTATCTTATCAATGAATTCGCGGGTCTCATCGAATCCCATCAGGTATTCGGCGATGGGCTCATCCTTACCGCTCATCATCTTAAGCTTCTCGACCCAGAACGGGTTCGGAAGGAATCTTACATCGATAACGTTATCACTGTCAGAAGAAAGACCGTACATAAAGCCGAACGATTCGACGTAGATGGAAAGACCTGATGTCTCAGCCTCATCGAGAACCGTGCGCAGTTCCTTGCGAAGTGCGGAAAGCGTAGTCATTGTCGTATCGATTATGTTGGTAGCGCGGCCTCTGATGCTCTGAAGCATCTCACGCTCAACAGCGATGGCATCAACAAGGCTCATCTCTTCTGTTAAAGGATGTGTTCTTCTGGTCTGACGGTAACGGCTGACGAGGATGTTATCATTAGCTTCAAGGAAAACGATTCTATATGAGCAGCCCAAGTCATCAAGCTTGACCATGGCCGCATCAAAGCCCTTAAGATAGCTTCTTGAACGGACATCAACGACGATGCAAAGCTTATCTATGGAAGGGCCGCCCTCCTCGCCTTCTTTCATGAAGGATTCGACAATGCTCGGAAGAAGTACAGGAGGCAGATTATCGATACAGAAATATCCGTGATCCTCAAAGTAGGCCGCAGCCTGAGATTTTCCCGCTCCGCTCATTCCGGTCAAGATGATAATGTCCATTACTCGTTACTCCCGCCAAGAAATCTTACTTCACATTCAAGCATAACGCCGCTGTCTTCATAGACTTTGTCCTGAATATGCTTAATCAGTTTCTTTATGTCCTTAGAGCCTGCTGTTCCGCCGTTATTTACAACGAAGCCTGCATGCTTAGGACTTACCTCGGCACCGGAATCATCAAGAGAGAATCCCTTAAGTCCGGAATCCTGTATGAGCTTGCCCGCGAAGTAACCTTCGGGACGCTTGAATGTCGAACCGCATGAAGGGACAGTAAGCGGCTGAGATGCAGTACGCTTGTCGCGAAGCTCTTTAACGAGTGCATCAATGGCCTCTTTATCGCCCTTCTTTAATCTCGCACGAAGGCTTGTAACTATCCTGCCATTCTGCGCGAAGACGGATGTTCTGTAACCGAAGTCTTCCTTCGACACTTTGATCTGCTTTACTTCACTGTCCTCGATAAATCTAACCTCAACTGCGATATCAGAGATGTCTCTTCCGTATGCTCCGGCATTCATGAACACCGCGCCTCCGACACTGCCCGGTATACCGCAGGAAAATTCTGCGCCTTCGTATCCTTCCGATGCCGCCATGTTACCGAACTTCGACAGCAGGCAGCCTGCCTGAGCTGTGATGAATCCATATTGAGGATCTTCGGGGTCATCCTCAACCTCTATCTTGGACATGTTATTTCCGAGCTTTATGATAAGCCCGTCAAAGCCGTCATCATCTGCGATGACATTGGATCCGTTACCTAATATGAACGTCTTAAGATTATTGTCATTCGCGAACTTGATAAGTTCGATTATCTCTTCTTCGTTAGAAGGCTCTGCAAAGTATGAAGCGGGACCTCCCGTCTTCATTGTCGTCAGAGGCTTGAGCAAAACATCTCTTCTGATTATGTTCTCAATGGACATCAGCTTAAATTGCCTCCCGGAAATACTCTAGAGACAAGATCCTGTGCGGCATTGAAGCCCATCTTCTTAACTCTGTAGTTGATTGCCGCAGCCTCGACGATGATCGCGAGGTTACGTCCGGGACCTACAGGGATCGTGATCGAAGGAACCTTGATCCCGAGGATCTCTGTAGTCTCCTCATTAAGACCCATACGGTCATATGTCTTATTCTCATCCCACATCTCGAGATTGATAACAAAGTCTATCGACTCCTGAGGCTTTACCGACGATACGCCGTACAATTCCTTAACGTCCATGATACCGATGCCTCTGATCTCGATAAGGTGCTTGATGACGTCAGGTGCTTTACCTACGAGTGTAGTCTCGGAGACCTTACGTATCTCGACCTGGTCGTCGGCAATAAGTCTGTGTCCTCTCTTTACGATCTCGAGAGCAGTCTCAGACTTACCTACACCACTCTCGCCTCGGATAAGGATACCTTCACCGTTAACCTCTACAAGAACACCGTGCATCGATACACGGGGAGCGAGTTCCATCTTAAGATACTTAACAAGCTCACTCGAGAAATCGGAAGTCGCCTCTGCAGTTCTTAAGACAGGTGTCTTCGTCTCTTCTGCTGCCTCTAAGATCTCAGACTGAACCTCATGGTTACGTGTGATGATAAGCGCCGGTATATCCTTCTCGAAAAGCATGGATATCGACTTCTTTCTGTCCTCGGAAGTGAGGTTGCAAAGGAAAGCGTGCTCCATGTTACCGACCATCTGGAGACGGTCAGGACCGAAGTGGTCGTAGTATCCTGCAAGCTGCAATCCGGGACGCGTAACATCCGCGACAGTTATCCTTCTTTCCTCTATGTCTCCCGAATCGTAGACAACTTCCAACGCGAAGTGCTCGACTATCTGGGACAGAAAAATACTTGAATAAGGCATCTTCTCCTCCGATATTATGGTCTTAATAAGACATTGGCATTACATCTGCCGATCCATTCCTGGGAACCTAAGAAGCCGCGGTATACCTGCTCGCGGGTCATCGCGCCTGAATCGAGTTTGCCGATCCAGTAAGACAGACCGACATCGTCAGGGTCGCGTCCCAAGATGGTTATGTACATGCGTCTTACGAATTGCTCGTTACTCATGTTCGCACTCATGGCGGTAAACTCATTCGAGAAATAGAAACCGTCCGCAAGTGTCATACCATCGACAGTGTTATTAACAAGTCTTGCATACCAGTATGCCTTGCCCTGAGGATCAGAGGAACGTCCGAGCATATTTACATACAGTCGCTCGATAAAGTCCATCGCATACTGCTGCTCCTCAGCTGTCACCTGATTAGATGTCTGCTGAGGTGTTGTGTAAGATACAGCGGATGAAGAACCGCCTGTTACCGTTACACCGTTGGCACCGAGCTGTATCTGATGATCAAGTCCTATGAATCTTCCTGAAGAAGTCTGCCAGAGTGTAGGTCTTACGAGCGCATACTTTGCCTCATCCCACGTCTGGAAGTCATAGCCTACAAGTCCGCCCGTATCACCGGAGTTTGCATTAAAGCACCAGAATGTGTGGCTTAATCCGTAACGGTTGATCATCTGTGCTTCACAGTTCATCCACTGTTCGTTAGGACCGCCGTCCATGAATCCGCCCCACTCACCAATAAGCAAAGGAGCGATATTCTCTTCACGGATATACAGGAACATGTTGTGCCAGTATTCGTTGTAAAGAGTGTTGTATGAGAAGCTTCCTCCGTGGAACCACGGCTGATTATATACGGAAGGGCCGTAGTCGTGAGGAGAGTAAACTATCTGATCATTACGGTCAGCCGAACCGAAGTTAACTGGGTAATTACGAACACCCTGAAGGTTGCCGCCCCAGAATGCAGTCTGGCCGTTACAAGTCTCGATACCCTCAATAACAATAAGAAGATTCGGGTTGATATCAAGGATTGCATTACCTGCTCTTGTAGCAGCTCTTCTCCAGTTGTTCTGTGCATTGCTTCCATCCCAGACTGTTCCTCCGTGAGGCTCATTCTTAAGATCGATAGCGATGACAGTATCATTGCCGTTATAGTGGCTCGTAAGCCAAGTAAGAGACGTAATCCAGTCATCCTCCGAATAAGTGCCGTTATACCAGTACTCATACATATGACCGCCGCCGTTGCTGTCTACGCTGTGAAGATCAAACATAATCTTGATACCGTACTCACGGCACTTGGCAACAGCATAATCCAAAATCTGAAGACTGTTCATGCCGTTAAGTTCAGGATTAGTGTATGAGTTATAGTTGGCCTGAGGATACTGACCGCTTCTCCACGCAAGGATAAGTTCAGAAGATATAGGGATCCTTATAAGGTTAAAACCGTGATCCGCGATCGACTTCAATCCCGATGCCATGTTGATGGACCAGCATCCGTCGAAGATATTTGTTCCGGTGTTGTAACCGAACCAGTTAATACCTGTAAGTCTTACTTCTCTTCCCTGCGCATCAACAATTCTGCCGCCTGATGTGTGAAGCCAGTCGTCGCCGTCAACCGCAGTGGCAGCCATAACGGCAGTGTTATCGTTGATCAGAATTTGCGCATTAATAAGCGGGGCTGACAGCAATGCTGTCAGCGCCGCGGTAAGAATCAACGATACTGCTTTACGAAGCTTCACGAGAACTTGACCTCAACCTTATGCGAAGCGCCGTCTGTGAAGATCGGTACCTTGCAGTCAGGGAGCTCATTACCATCGCAGAAGACCTTAACGCCTTCGTTTGTTCTGCGGAAGCCCTCGGGCTTTGTGATGTTGATATCGTAAACAGCAAGTCCGCTGTTAACAGTTACATTAAGGCTTGTATCTGACTCACGGAGCAAAGGCTCAACGATAAGTGCATCAGATGTGAACTCTACGCCGAAGCAGGAGAACAGGCACAACAGGAGCCATGTGGATGTACCGGAAAGTGTAGGTCCGATATTCTCACCTGTGCTTGAGTTGTTGTACTGTGTGCACCATCTCGGATTACCGCATGAATCGAACGGGTGCTTCAATGTTCTGTAAGGCAGGATGCAGTCGATTACCCAATAAGCTGTCTTGGCAAGTCTGGCTGCGAGCTCAACATCGGAAACTTCCTTGGATGCCTTGAGCATAGCTGCTGCAGCCATCATGTTAGCGTGCTTGAATACACCGCCGTTCTCACGGTCACCGGGATAATAAAGTGCAACGTCGATCTTAGGAGCGATCTTCGGATAATCAACTGTTGAACAAAGTCTGAAGCCATAAGGTGACTTAATGTACTTATCCATAGAGTCGAGCATCGTAGAGATCTGCTGCTCGTCTGCACATCCGGAAAGAACGGACCATGAGAATGCATTGAGGAAGTATGTTCCGGGAGCATCCTCTACCTGGAGCTTATCGCCTGCAGCACCGAGGTACTCGAGTTCAGGCTTATTCTTTCTGTTGAACAGAACTCTTGCAAAGAAGTCATTCTTCCAAGCGTTCTCTCTCATTGTCTTCTTAACTGCCTCGGAAAGCTCGCCGAGCTCAGCTGCGTAAGCTGCATCGCCTGTCTTCTCGAACATTCCCTTAGCAGCATCGATAGCAACCTTAAGCAGGAAGCCGTTCATTGTAGACTCGGAGAACTCAGACTCGAGAGGAATCTCTCCGTAAGCCTTGCCCTTAGCAGCAAGCTGCTCCTTATAAACTTCGAGCTTCTTTGCAGCAGGAAGGAAGTCAGGGTCAACTCTCAAGCAGTCGTTCCAGTCAGCTCTGTCGATGAGCGGGATACCGTGTGAACCAACGGAGATCTTAGCGCTGTATGTGAGGATAGCCTTGATTGTCTCGAGGATAGTTCTCTTCTTGCCCTCGCCCTTCTTAACTGCCTCCATAGCAGCCTCAGGTGTCTCATAAGTCTGAGCCATTACCACCTCTTCCTTAAGGAAGTCGTAGTCACCAGTCAAAGATACATATCTGTCGAGAGCCTGGAGCAACCACAGTCCGTCATCAGACCACTGACCGGGCTCCTTGCCGTACCAGTAGAAGTTGTGGTTTGTGTAACCTGCTTCGAATACGTTGCTTGTCCACTCACGGAGAAGCTTCTTAACGAACTCCTGCTGTCCCATACCTGCGAAGTAGTACATGGAAGCGAAGATGTCCTGGATCTCTCTGAAGCCGATCTCACGGTAACCCTTCTGTGTCCAGTCGAGTGATCTACTTACGAATGTCTGGTAGAAGACCTGGAACGGGAGGTTGTTGTTAACGTAAGACTCGAAGTTCTTATCGTCGTGAGAGATCTTCATGTATTTCGCGTAGTCGTGTGTGAAGTTAACTACCTTGTCGTACATAGCAGGAAGTGCCTTCTCGTCGCTGTAGTAAGCGATGAGGTTAGCGATCTCTTCGTTAGTTGTCTGATCTACAACATAGTTGTCGTTAACAACGTCAGAGGAAAGACATGTGAAGTTGTCTGCTCTTACGGAACCGCCGGCCTTTACTGTAAAGCTTGTTGCAAGTGCGAAGAAACCGGGGCCCTTTCTGGACTGCTTGTCTGAAAGGAATGAGATGAACTCAGGCTTAGCGAGTGTGCCGCTTCCTACGAAGTCTGCATAACGTGCGCAGTACTGTGTAGGCAGCTTAGCCTTGCCGTCCTCATGAACGATCAATGTATTCCAACGGATGTTTCCCTTAGCGTTCTTAGGGTTAGGATCGTTACAGATAGCGAGGATATTCTCGTTCTCGTCATAGTAAACTTCGGACTCACATACAACTGTTGTGAAGATAACGTCCTCGCTCAAAGCGTGAACCTGCTTTGTTCCGAACATACCTGTGTAAACGATACGGAGGTCTCTGTCCTTGGAACCTGTATTCTCGATGTTGATCATCTGTGCTTCTGTAGCAAGAGGCATGTCGTCCTGTGCAGGAAGGATGAAGATAGTTCTTGTTACCTTAAGTCCGTCCTCGAGCTCGTAGGAGATGATCGTTCTGTTCTGTGAATGTGTTGTTGTAACCTTCTTAAGGCCATCAGCCTTAGCTGTACCTGACCAGAAGATCTGCTTGCCGTTCTCTGTGAGATAGAACTGTCTGTTTGCCGGGAAACCGTTCTCCTCAGGCAGGTAGTCCCATCTTGTAGCAAGAACCTGTGTATCAGCGTGGGATCTGAAAGAACCGCCGCCCAACGCATCTACTGCACTCTTAGGTGTGCTCTGCAAAGGTCTGTCGAAGCCGATACGGTTACCGATAAGCATGTTGGTATAGTAGTGAGGTCCCGGTGCAGGTGTGGAAGGATCGAATGTGAGCTCACCATTACCGTCGAGCTCGCCGCCCCAAGTCTTAGCACCGTCGATAGCAGCCTTGATTGCAGCCTTCTGCTCTGCGCTGATAGCTTCAGGTGCACTGCTGCCTTCCTTATAAAGATCTCCGTCAGCTGTAAACAGAACGCTTGCGCCCTGCTCGAAAAGCTTCGTGAGAACATCGTTGATCTCATTCAGCTGCAGTACAACAGATACTACAGGAGACTCAAAATCCAAACCGCATACAGCCGCGATGACAGGTGTCTTAGTAAAACCGATATACTGAGCGCTTACTGCGCCTGTGATAATACTGCTGAATTTGCCCATTGCAATGGACTTCGCAGATACTTGATTGTCTCTGGCTTTAATGCCGTTAACGATGGTGTTAGTTGCCATAAGGGAACCTCCGAAAATAAGTTGGAAAAATACATTATCTATTATATCAGCAGACCCCATCATTCGAAAGTGAATGACGGGGTCTTAAGTGAATAATTTTTGAATGTTTTGACTCGCTTAGCCGAGGACTACCTCAACCTGATGTGTCTTGCCGTCACCTGCAACAGGAACGATGCAGCCGTCGATAGCCTGACCGTCAACTGTGAGGCTCTTTACGCCCTTGTTAACGTGATCGGGATTCTTGATCGTGATCTCGTAAGTGTCACCTCTGAACTGACGTGTAGCCTTGAAGCCGTCCCAAGCAGCAGGAATGGAAGGATCAACTCTCAGACCATCAAACTCAGGCTTAACACCGAGGATGTACTGGGAGATGGCAACCATGTTCCATGCAGCCGTACCTGTGAGCCAGGAGTTCTTGCCCTGACCGAAGTTCTTAGCATCCTTACCGCCGATCATCTGACCGTAAACGTACGGCTCAGTCTTGTGGATGTCGGATGTCTCCTCAGTGAAAGCAGGAGCGATCTTGGAATAGTACTCGAATGCCTTCTCTCCTCTTCCTGCATAAGCCTCAGCACAGATGATCCATGCGTTGTTATGTGTGAAGATACCAGCGTTCTCCTTGTATCCGCCCGGATATGTGGAGATCTCACCGTACTGGATGTAGTACTTTGTGAATGCAGGATTGTTGAGAACGAGACCGAACTCACAGTTCAGATACTTATCGATGGAGTTCAATGTCTTGATGTCAGCTCCGACATCCTTACCGATCTCAGACATAACTGCGAAGCCCTGAGGCTCGATGAAGATCTTACCTTCCTCACACTCGTGGGAACCCATCTTCTCGCCGTTAGCATCATAAGCTCTTAAGAACCACTCGCCGTCGAAAGCGGACTCCATAACAACCTTCTTCATCTTGTCGATCTCAGCCTGAGCCTTAGCAGCCTCTTCTGTCTTTCCGAGGTGCTCGAGGATACCAACATAAGCAGGACCTGTGTATGTGAAGAGTGTAGCAACGAATACAGACTCAGCAATCTTGGAATAACCGCCCTCTGCCTTGAACTTAGGGTTGGTGTACGTCTGGAAGGACTCACCGGGTGTGTCAGAGAAGCAGGAAAGGTTGATACAGTCGTTCCAGTCAGCACGCATTGCAAGAGGCAATCCGTGAGGTCCGAGGTTATCAACGATGTGATAGAAGGATACCTTGAGGTGATCGAGCATAGGCTTAGCCAAAGACTCGTCGTTATCGTAAGGAACCATCTCATCGAGGATTGTCCAGTCTCCTGTCTCCTTGATGTAAGCAGCTACAGAAAGGATCATCCAGAGCGGGTCATCAGAGAAGTCGCCGCCGATATCGGAGTTACCCTTCTTTGTGAGAGGCTGATACTGGTGATAGCATCCGCCGTCAGGCATCTGTGTGGAAGCAATGTCGATGATTCTCTCTCTTGCACGCTCAGGGATCTGATGAACGAATCCGAGAACATCCTGGTTGGAATCTCTGAAGCCCATACCACGACCGATACCGGACTCGAAGTAAGAAGCAGAACGTGAAAGGTTGAATGTAACCATGCACTGATACTGGTTCCAGATGTTAACCATACGGTTAACCTTATCGTCAGGTGTATCAACCTTGAAGATCGACAGGAGCTTCTCCCAAGCTGTGCGGAGCTCTTCGAGACCTGCAGCAACCTTCTCAGGTGTGTTGTACTTCTCGATCATTGCATCTGCCTTCTCTCTGTTGAGAACCCAAGTCTCTCTTGTGAGCAGACCTTCGGGCTTAGAGGAAGCAAACTTCTTATCCTGAGGATTCTCAGCATAACCGAGGATATAGATCAATGTCTTTGTCTCACCGGGTGCGAGAGTAACCTTCTTGTAGTGTGAAGCGATAGGAGACCAACCGTCTGCAAAAGAGTTAGAAGCCTTGCCGGCCTTAACTGTCTCAGGGTTGTCCCAGCCGTTGTAGATGCTTCCGAGGAATGCATCACGGTCTGTGTCATAACCGTCGATTGTATCGTTAACTGTATAGAAAGCGTAGTGATTACGTCTGTCTCTGTACTCTGTTACGTGATAGATTGTGGATCCCAAGATCTCTACACGACCTGTGGAGAAGTTTCTCTGGAAGTTTGTGCAGTCATCCTGCGCATCCCACAAGCACCACTCAGCCATTGAGAAAATAGAGAACTCCTTAGGAGCGGAACCTTCGTTAGTGAGGACAACCTGCTGAACCTCTCCGTCGTAGTTCTGAGGAACGAAGAATGTAACCTCAGCCTTAAGGTCATTCTTCTTACCTGTGATGATTGTATAACCCATACCGTGACGGCACTCATAAGCATCAAGCTCTGTCTTTACAGGAGACCATCCTGGGTTCCAAACTGTACCGTTATCATTGATGTAGAAATAACGTCCGCCCATATCGAGAGGTACGTTGTTATAGCGGTAACGTGTGATTCTTCTGAGTCTAGCGTCCATGTAGAAGCTGTAACCGCCTGCTGTATTGGAGATAAGGGAGAAGAATCCCTGATTTCCAAGGTAGTTAATCCAAGGATAAGGTGTCTTGGGAGTATTGATGACATACTCTTTGCGCGCGTCATCGAAATGACCAAATTTCATAATGGTTGCCTCCGTGTATTTTTTAATAAAACGATGTTTCTATTCTACACTAAGAGCACTGTATTTTGAACAAATTAGAACATAATTATTACTTCGTTTACAAACACAGAAAAAGGGCCGCCCCAAGACGGGACGGCCCTCATAATTCTTAGCTATAGTTCAATTACTGAACCTGGCATGTAGATCTGTAGAACTCTACGTCATTCATATCATAAAGAACGAATGTGTAGCTTCCAGAAGGGAATGAGCTACCAAGGTTCGTATCTTCGATATAGCAGTAGTTCTCGAGGAATCCGTAGTCATTATAATCACGGCTTGTGAAGATGAGAGTACCATCCTTATAAACTACGAAGTAGTACTCCATATCGTCATAGTAATGATCGTCACCAATTGTAAGGTCGAGATCAAGGTAAGATCTGCCGCTGCTGTAAACGCTGCCGTCAGCGCCCCACCAGTTCTCAGAACCAACCCAGCCTTCGTACATAGACTCGAAGCCGAAGTCAACATCATAAAGCTTCTCATAGAAATCCTCTACGAAGTCTTCAACATTATCGATAACCCAGCTGTCTCTCTTGTTTACGAACTCAAGAGTGATCTCGATCTCGATAGTATCAGCATCGTCAAGGAGAGCTTCGAACTCATCGCAGTCCTCAGGATCTTCATCAAGAGCTGCATCATAATCAGGGATAGTAATAGTGAACTCTACAGTACCGCCATCCTTCTTGATGCTTGCCTTACCTGCCTCAACAGAAGCTCTGGAAAGGATTGCATCTACGGGATCATACTCAGCTGCATATGCTGCGAGTGCTGCGAGAGCATCATCTTCATCTTCGCAAAGTTCAGCCATATCCTCGATTTCTCTTTCGAAAGCTGCCTCAATGAACTCTGTTCCGAGCTCCTTGCATTCCTTAGCTCCAGCAGAACAACCTGTCATGCTCATAGCCATGGAAGCGATAAGAGCGGATGCGATCAGCGTCTTACCTGCCTTTTTCATATAATTTCCTCCCATTTTTTTGATATTCTGATTATACAAAAAGAGCCGTGCAATTGCACGGCTCTTCTTTGAAAATCTGAAAATAGATTTTTGCTTGGTAGGATTACTCCTTTACACCACCTGCAGATACACCGGAGATGATGTACTTCTGCAAGAAAGCGTAAGCAATGATGATCGGGAATACGGATGCGGACAGACCGATGTAAATAGCACCATAGTCTGTGTAACGGTCACCGTAGAGCAACGATACCATCAAAGGCAGAGTCTTCAGGTCCTGCTTTGTGAGGAGGATCGAAGGAGCGAAGAAGTTGTTCCAAGATCCCAGGAAGGAGAAGATAGCCTGTGTAGCAAGAGCCGGAACGAGGATAGGCAAGCTTACTCTGTTGAAAGTGTAGAACTCACCAGCGCCGTCGATTCTTGCAGCCTCGATGATTTCCTTGGAAAGCGATGTATCGATGTACTGCTTTACGAAGAATACAACCGAAGGTGCTGCGATAGCAGGAAGGATCAAAGGCCATCTTGTTCCGAGAAGTCCCATGGAGTTCATGAGTCTGTAGAAACCTGTGATGTTAACTGCTGTAGGAACCATCATAACGCCTACGATCAATGTGAAGAGAAGCTTTCTTCCTTTGAAGTCGTATACGCTCAAGCCGTAAGCTGTAAGAGCGGAGAAGTAAACTGTCAGGATCGTAGAAGACAATGTGATGATCAGAGAGTTCTTGAAGCCCAATGCAAAGCTGAATGTCGAACGGTTCGACAGATAATCCCAGTTTGCTTTAAGCTGCTCAAATACGTGACCGAAGTTAGGCAAGAGCTTGATTCCGGTCTGGATTGAGAATGTATCCCATGTGGCGTTCATGAACATGTACCAGAAAGGGATAATAGCAAGTATCGCGAAGAAAACAACTACAACGTAAACGAGTGCGCTGTACGCTTTGATTGAGGCGGACTTACTGCGTAACTTTACCTGATTGCTACTCATCTTGTGCCACCTGCCTTTCTTGCGAGTTTCTTAGCCTTTGCAGCAGCTGCTGCGTCCTTATCTCTCATCATGTAGAAGATGATGATGGAAAGGATTGTTGTAACGATGAACAAGAGGATGGAGATTGCAGAAGCAACACCGATCTGCTTGATACTCGACTTACCGAAAGCGAGCTCGTTTACATACATAAGAACTGTCTGTGTACATCTGACGTATGTTCCGTTAAATGCAACGAGTGAAGGATACTGGTTGATGTTGAACGGAATATCGTACATCTGGAGACCACCGATCATGGAGGTTACCATAACGAACAGGAGGATAGGACGGAGCAAAGGCATCGTGATCTTTGTGTATGTCTGGAAGGAGTTAGCACCGTCGAGCTGTGCGGACTCATACAGAGACTCAGAGATCGAAGTGATACCGGCGATCAAAGTGATCATTGTATTACCGTACCACATCCAGAAGTTGATGAAACATACGATAAATCTTGTGTACCAGGGGTTAACGAAGAAGTTAATTCTCTCGTGTCCGACTGCATCGAGCATCATCTGAACAGCTGATGTAGCCTCACCTGTGGAGTAAGAGAACAATCTTCTGAAGAAGATAGCGATGGTTGCCGCTGTGATAACGTTAGGCAAGTACATCAAAGCCTTCATGAGATTGAGACCCTTGAGCTTGAGCTTAGTATCAGTGAACCAAGCAGAGAGGAGCAGTGCCAAGAGGACCTGAGGAATGAAGCCGATGATCCACATTACGAATGTCGTATAGAACGCACCCAATACCTTGTTGAATCTGTACTTGTTTCCAAAGATATCGCCGAAGTTATCAAAACCTACGAACAGATAATCTCTTGTAGCATCAGCCTTCTCAAGGAGACCGGAAGGTCTGTTAACCTTAGACTGGTTGTCTGTGATAGCAACATTAACTGCTGTGAGTGCCTCATAAGCTTCATTAATAGCCTCTTCGTCACCGGATGCAACTGCAGCATCATAAGCAGCCTGTGCAGCAGGGAGAGCAGCCTGCGCCTCATCGAGCTTAGCCTGAGCCTTCTCTGCATTCTTATCTTTTCTTGCCTGATCGAGTTCCTCATACTTGTCCAATGTCAGAACAGAATCAAGTCCAATCAAAGCCTTGAACTCAAGGTACTTGTTGATATCGAACTGACCATCGAAGCAGATGTAAGAGTCAACATCGATACCTGCATCGATGAGCTTCTTTCTGCCTGCGTTCATTGAACCGTCGAGGTAGTTGTTAAGGCAAACGATCTGAAGTGAAGATCTTGTCTTAACGGGATCTGACTGATAGTCACTGTCAATGTACTGACGCATAGCATACAGGATATTATCTGTTGCATTAGAAGACTGAACGAGTGTATCGCCTTCCTGAACAAGCTTAACCTGCTTTACGATAAGACCCATAGAATCAAGTGTGCAAAGGTCAGCATAGAGCTGCTCCTCACCTGAGTGGAGATCTGTATCGCCGTCAATATAAGACTGGAATGATGAGTAAGATGTGATTGAAGGAACGGATGTGGACCATACATTAGCATTGAGATAAGTCTCAAGGTTGCTCATGAAAGGAACAGTGATCGCATTGATCGCAGTCTCACCATCTGCTGATGTGTAAACGGCGTTAGGTGCATTCAGGTTTGCACAGATGTAATAGAACGTCTCTGCATCGGGAGTAACATCCTCAGCCGCGAAGTAATCATAAAGTGAATCTACACCCGCATAATCTGCGAGGTAGTTAACGAGAAGTGTCTGACCCTCATCGAACTCACCAGCCTGAAGTGTTGCAAGGAAGTCTTCATACTGACTGCTTGTAAGGATATCTTCAGCTGTAAGTGAATCCTCTTCGGATCCTTCAGAATCACTCTCTGCAAGTGTTGCAGCATCTGTTGCTGCAGTATTAACTTTGTTCAACTGGTTGATAACGGTAAGTCCGAGATCAACGTAATTAGCGCTCCATGTGTTGAGCTCTTCCATAACAGAAGCATCGGAAGCGATATAAGAAATATCACCTGTGTCGATTGTCTGCTGAATCTTGTCTCTTGTAGCCTGAGAGATATCGCTATTCTCTACGAGAGCCTGAAGGCCTTCGGGATCGATAGGTGAATATCTGTCGGCAACTTCCTGTGCGGAAAAGAAGTTCTTGATCTTCGCATAATCCGCAGGATTGATACCTGTGCTTGCCTGGAGATCATCATAATAATCTGTCAGGTTAAGGTATCTGTCATAATATACCTCTCTGTGTGAAAAACCCCAGAATTTTGCATTAGCATTCTGCATAAACGTTCCGGAATACCAGAAAGTGGTAAGCAACGGATAAAGGCTGAATAAGCAGTATGCAATAACGAAAGGGGCCACAAAGATGTAGCCAAACTTGGTATAGCTCATACCTTTACGTCTGGAAGGTGTATTTGTACCTCTTGCCATCTTGGTCACTCTCCAAAATTATTTTGCCCAAATGTTTTGTTTAAGTTAAGGAAATGCGGGGCAGGGTGTTGCCCTGCCCCGCAAATTACCTTAGTTAGTTTAAATCAATTGTTATGAATTAAACAATACCAGCATCCTCAACTGCTGCGATGAATGCGGACTCAGCCTCAGCAACAGTAGCGATATCGCCCTGGATGTAAGACTCAACTACAGCGTTGAACTGATCGTTGATAGCACCGTCATTGATCGTGATTACAGAGTTGTCGATCTGTGTAGCTGCATCGAGGAGAACCGGGATAGGGTTCTGGCCGCCGAGCCACTCAAGACCGAAGGAAGCATCATGTCCAAGTGTGTCCATGATAGAGATGTTGTTAACGAACTCACCGTTGTTAGCCATATCCTGGAGAGAATCTGTGTTGATGCAGATGTCTCTCATGATCTGTGCAACAGATGCCTTAGAGTTGCAGTACTTGGATGCCATCATCCATGTACCACCCCAGTAAGAATCACCAGGAGCTGCAACGATACCCCAATCACCAGAAGTAGGGTTAGGTACATCGTTTACAGAAGGATCAAGAGCCATAGAGAACTTAGCGAGCCACATAGGTCCCCAGTAAGAGAGAACTGTGCCGTTGGACATATCAGCTGTCCAAGCATCCTGCCACTGAGATGTCTCGTGTGTGAGGCCCTCATCGTGGAGTGTCTTAGCGAGGTCGAAGTACTGCTCCATAACAGGATCGATTGTAACTTCACCGTCAACGATCCAAGCCTGTGTACGAGAACCAAGGATAGCTCTCATGATGTCGCCTGTAGCGGATACAGCAACATACTCACCAGACTCAGCAACTGTTCTAGCTGTCTCGAGGAATGCATCCCAGCTCTCAAAGTAAGGAGCTACATCCTCAGGCTCAGATACACCAAGTGTAGCCTCTGCAACAGATCTGTTGTAGAAGACGCCACAAGGGCAAGCCTGCCATGCGAGACCCTTAATGATGTTCTCATCGTCTGTAGCGAACTGAAGTGTATAGTTATACATCTCAGAGAGCTCGCTGTAAGCGATGCCGAGATCATTGATAGGCAATGTGTTGTCAGACTTCATGTACTTTCTGGCATAGTCAGCGTCGCAAGCGAACATGTCAGGAGCATCCTCACCAGAAGCGAGAACGTTGTCAAGTACCTGCTGAATTGTGTCAGATGACTGCTGCTCATAACGAACAGTGATGTCAGAGTATGTCTCGATGAGGTTCTTAACTTCCTCGTTGAATCCATAAACGACAACTTCATCATCCTCATCAGCTACATCAGCAATAGCGAGCTCGTTGTACTCGGAAACCTCAACAACCTGAGTAATTGTCTCGGGTGTCTCTGTCTCAGCAGCAGAGCCCTGTGTCTCAGCAACAGCTGTTGTCTCACCAGCGCCTGCAGCTGTAGTTTCAGCTGTATCGTCGGAACAAGCAGCAACACCGAGAACCATTGCCAATGACAACATCAAAGCAATAATCTTCTTTGTCTTCATTGTTTTTGCCTCCTAATAAAATAAGGTTTTATTTCTGTCCAATTAGGACCTAAGTTTGCTTACATGAAGCTCTCGCCTCATGTGTTCCATCCGCCTTGCTCGCACGCATGCTCACAAAAACATGGAAACTTACGACTGAATTTTACAACAAGTTGCACATCAGTGCAATCTTTTTTTGTGCGGTCTGTTAAAATGCCTCAAAAAAGTGAGTGAAATATGTGTGAAATTCGCTTAACAGATCTCACGTCAGATACCCTTGCGGAGTATCCTCAGTCTTCCTCTTCTTCATCTTCGTCTTCAGACTCGGTTTCTTCAGTCTCTTCGACCTCTTCCTCGTCTTCTTCCGCTTCTTCTTCGTCCTCGTCTTCGTCGTCGATGTCCTCATCGTCTTCGTCGTCGGGCTCTTCCTCGTCTTCTTCCTCATCAACAGGAGCTGTCACTCCCCAGACAATGCGGCCGAAGCGGGTCAAATAATCATAGAAGTCCTGAATATCAAGATAGTACTGATCGATATCGTCGCCATTCGAAGCGATAACACAAAGTGCTACATCTCCGTCGTCATCGTCTGCCGCGACAAACTCGATCTCATAATCCTCGGCACGATCTCTATTGCTGCTGGTATCTTCAGCTACAGCCTCTGCGACCGCCACATAGAATGCATCGATGTCATTAAACATCAGGTCGTCTGTTATGAACTGACCTGTATAAAGATCATAGGTAACATACTCTGTTGAGCTCTCGAGATTCTCATCCCCCTGTGTAGCCGCGTAGCTCATAACCACGCCAAGCATCCTGCCATTAAAATAATACGCGTAAGATACGGTAACTAATATAGTATCCGGTACAGTATCGGGATCGAGCTCATAAGCTGCATACTGCTCATTTACATGTCTGTTGTATATACCCTCTGCCTCCATATAGAAAGCATCGAGCATGAGATTTACGGAAACAACGGAAGAAAGCTCTTTGTCAGAGGACAGGAGCATTCTGTCTCCCATAAACTGTGCAAGAAGTATGTCATCGTCATCCTCAGCATGTGCAGACTCAGAGAAATCTTCTACGTCAACATAAATGGTATCTGACAGCGTATCCTCGGTAAGCTCAGAGAAATCAACCCTCTGAGGGATAGGTGTCGGAGAAGGAGTGGGGGTTGCTGTAGGAACCGGAGTAGCCGTAGGCTCAGGAGTAACTTCAGTCTCCTCAGGCACAGTCTCTTCTGCTTCGGTCTCAACCGTAACTTCTATAGCTGTAACAGGGGCTTCCTCCTGCTCTTCGTGGGCAGCCTCGTTTAAATTATTTCCGAGATTGGAAAATGCTTCACCAACGCCGTTCATATTGACCGAGCACGCACTAAGAAGAAATACTCCGGTCAAAAGAGAAGAAACTACCGATGTTAACTTTCTCTTCCCGATCATGGCAAACTCCTCCTAAATATAATTCTTGTATTAATTATACTTTTGAAGAAATTGCCTTATATTTCATTTTCGAGACATTTTACGGTAGCGAAGGGCTGCCATGATGCCGCCCGACAGCAACGTTATGATGCCTACTGCCGTTACGATCTCATCTGCGAAAAGGTGCTGCGAGGTAAGCTGCGCCGTCTTCTCCCAGAAAGGGAACTCATAAGGAGCAAGACGTGTCTGCGTTTTTCCTATAGGCCACATGAAGCGCCATGAATCACGAAGGCCGAAGCGGTCCGTGTTGCTTATAACATAGAAATTAGGATTCGCAGGTGTGTAGTTTGCCAAGGACGAGCTCATATCGTTCTTGGCAACGCCTCTTACAGCCTCGGGAAGCATAGCTTCATAACAAAGGATAGCCATATCGGGACGTACCTGAGTGTTATCAGATGAACCTCCGGGGAGCTGTGCGCCGGCTGCTGCCTGGCCTGCTGCAGATGCTGCGGGTGTCGGTGTAGCTGCCGCCGTACCGTTAGCATTGTTTCTTTGCTGCGTAGAAATATCCTGTGCTTCAAGGGGAGCCAGCTCCTCCATGGCACTGAAGTAGATGTATGCACGGGGCTGCTCTGTTCCTGCAGCGCGGGCTATGCTGTCATTAGGCTCACGCACTACACCTATGATGGTAAACTCCTCGCCCCAAAGCTTAACCTTCTCGCCGAGAACATCATAGGACTTATAGAACTTCCATGCGAGTACATCGTTCAGAACGATCTGTCTGTTATCATTCGGAATCTCGGGAAGGAATCCTCCTGACATATATCCGAAAGGATGGAATGCAGAATAATTACCGTCTATCGCAACAATCTCGCACGGTGTGTTGAACGAGAAACCGGTCTCGCTGGTGGGGTCCGCGATGCTTGTTATATTAGCCATCAGGAAAGACGAATAGCAGTCTTCCCAACCACGCGGTCTACCGTCCTGTCCAAGGCCTCCCTTACCGCCGCCGGTACCGGAGCTTACATCCGCAAGATTCTGCAGGGTTGTTCTTATAGTAAGTATGTCTGCTCTTCTTAAAGAAGAATTGGTGTCGATATATATCGGCGGAGTAGTCTCGCCGCCCGGCCTTGCACCTCTTGCATAGACAGACATGTGTCTGTAAGGGATAGCCGATTCATATCCCCAATACTCTGCCATCTGCTGATCATATCTGATATCTTTCAGATAGATATATCTTCCGATACCAACCGAAGTCAGAGCTATTCCGATAAGAACTACCCAGAAAGGAGCTGCAAGAATTATCTTCTTGATTCTCCTCTTCTGAAGGTAGAGCTTATCCTTTGCGTATCTTCTTACTCTCTTTGCTATTGCCATATCGCTACCCGTCAGTTCGAATTGTCGCTGTAGTCTTCAAGTCTGACTCTGTCGCCGTTATGGAGGGGCTCCTCACTACGGGTAACAACCATTACGTTATCGAGGCCCTCGCCCTGTATAGCGCAGAACGCACCGGATGTTTCCAGTACAGAGATCGATACTCTTCTGACAGTATATCTGTCACCGAGAGGACCCGATGTCTGATTTACAACAAATACGAATTGTCCCGAGTTATCCTCGCTTACTGCGCTCGAGGGTACAACGTGATCGTATGTAGCATTTCCCTTATCTGCCGTTACCGTGATGCTCTCTCCGGGGAGAAGTGTCATGCTGGAATAAACAGCACACTTTACGATACGGCCGTCTCTGGGGTTGTTAGGATCAGGCTTGATGTTAGTGATAACGATTCTGTCGATGTAGTAATAGTTAGAAGCTGAGAACTCCTGGCCTACCTGATAGCTCTGAACGGCATTGGTAGGGAAATTGAACGATACTGAGTATGTGCTGTCTTCAGGGATGATCGTAAAGATTACTGTCTCGCCCTGGAACTTATCGCCTGCTGATACTGTCAGATTATAAAGATATCCTGAAGCGGGAGCTACGATCTCTGTCTGAGTAAGTCTTGCACGTACTCTCTCGATTTTATCTTCGAGATCGGCAATCTGCTGCTCTCTTGCAGCTGCTGTGTCTGCAGCTCTTAAAGCATTAACGCTTGCCGTTGCCTGTGCATCAGAAAGAGCATACTGAGCAGCTGTAAGTGCAGCCTGTGCATCAGTTACAGCATCCTGTGCAGCATATGTGCTGGGAAGAGCCTCAGCCTGTGAAATAGCTGTCTGTGCAGCTGTTACTGCGCTCTGTGCTGCTGTGAGCTGAGCGGAATAACCGGAAAGTCTGTTCTGAGCATCTGTAAGCTCGCCCTGAAGCTGTGCAATCTGATTCAGGATTGTCTGGCGGTCAGGCGTAGGAGGTGCCGGTACAGGTGTAGGTGTAGGTGCAGTTGTCTCCGTAGGAGCTGCTGTAGTCTCAGTGCTTGATTCGGAAGGTGCTGTTGTTGTCTCCGAAGGAGCTGTGGTTGTCGATTCAGTCGCGTTAGGATCAGCTGCCGGATCAGGATCATTCTTTGCAGGATTAGGTGAGGCTGCATACATTCCTGATGTTGTAGTTGTAGGGATAACGGGAGTTGCTGTTCCGTCGATTACCGCAAGCTGTGCATAGAGAGCAGCAAGCTGCGTGTTGATATATTCAACTGAAGCAGAAGCAGAAGCCTGCTGTGCCTGAAGTGCTGATACGGCAGCCTGATTAGCTGCAAGAACCTGCTGTGCTGCAGCGATAGTCTCGTCTCTTGTTGTTGCAGAGTTAAGGTTAGCCTGTGCTTCGGCAAGTGCTCTTTCTGCAGTTCTTATAGCCTGGTTCTGAGATGTAAAATCTGTACGGCTGGGCGTCATCTGAGCATATACCTGCTCATTCTGAAGCTGGGTCAACTGAGTCTCAAGCTGAGTAAGTTCAGACATATCCTCCTGAGGCACGAGAGTGAGGATTACATCGCCTTCCTGAACTGTATCGTAATTTGTGTGGAGAACCTGATCAACAGTTCTTCCGTCGAGGCCTTTGACCTCGATCTTATTGTCAGACTCGAGCTGACCGGTCGCAGATCTGGTGTATGAGAGATTGCCTCGCTGAGCGTTGGCAGTTACTACCAGCGGGATCGTGGCATTCATTATCGTGTTTGAGAAGAATGTCAGTAATGCAAGAACGACAAGGAATGTTCCCATCGCTCTGATTACCCATCTGCGGCTGCTCTTTTTGGTCTCGTGCTTCTTCATTGTTACCCCTCCGTTTATTTGACGCCCGATCTTGAGATTCCTTCTACGAGGTATTCCTCACCCCATAGGAAAATCAGAAGTGGCGGGATCATGTACAGCGCAGATGCGGCAAAAGCGATACCGATCTCCGCTTCGTTTATTTGTGACAGGAATACTGACATCGGCTGTTTATCAGGGACGTTCAGCAGGACGAGCGGCTGCTCGACCATGTTCCAGTAGTCAATGAACAAAAGAATCGTAAGAGCGAATATAGCGTTCTTACATATAGGAACAGCAATCTGTATAAAGATCTGCCATTCAGTCGCACCGTCAAGCTTTGCAGCTTCGATATAAGCGACTGGTATCTGTCTCATGTACTTCGTCAAAAGGAAGATAGCGAATGTCGAGAAGATACCGGGAAGTATGATCGCCCATCTGGTATTCAGGATACCGATCTGATCAGCGATCATATAGTTAGGAACCAGTGTTACCTGGAAAGGCATGAGCATAAGGATGATATAAGAGAAGAACAGAACCTCTCTTCTCTTTCTTCTGTATCTTGCAAAGCTGTATGCGGCAAGACAGGATACACCCATCTGACCAAGAACGATCGGAACTACAAGGATGATGGAGTTCCAGAACTTCATAAGATAAGTAGGGCTCATAAACAGAAGATTAAGATACTGTTCGATAGTAACCTTCTGAGGAACCAAAGTAAGTGACGGAGTCTTGGCAAGATAAGTAGCACCGTTCTCCGCATGACCTGACAAGCTTTGGAAGATAACTCCGTAGTTATGAGCGATCTCCGCAGATGACATGAACGAATTAAGGAATGTAAAGAATACCGGGATGATGGCAAGTATCGATACAGTTATCGCAACGATAAGACCGATTCCTGTCGATATCCTGTGAGCAGTCTTTCTTGCCTTTCTTACACGAAGTGACTTCTTCTTTTGATCCTTGAAGAACTCTTCCCTCTCGGCCTCACTCATCTGCTCGAAGAATGACAGATCCCTATCTACAGTAGTATGGACCTTACGTCTGGCATTTGTTGCCGCATCTCTTTTCTGTTGTTCAGTCAATCTGTTCATCACTTATCCTTCCACATCCGCATCAAATTTGGATTCTGCAAAGAACAGCGCTCCGACTATAACTATCATAACGACGCACATTATTATCGCGCCCGCAGACAATTTACTGTAATCAAGGTTGGTAAACGCATTGTTCATGAAGTGTTGCAACATGTACAGGTTAGCGTAAGGGTGATCACCCGTAAGCAAATAAACTTCACGGAAGATCTTAAATGAGTTGATCAACGACATGATGGCAACGAAGAACAATGTCGGTGCAAGGAAGTGCATCTTGATCGCGAAGAATCTGACAATAGCATTCGCGCCGTCCATCTTTGCAGCCTCAAGTATCTCCTCATCGATACTGTTAAGAGCCGCAAGGAAGAGAACCATGTTATAACCTAAGTTCTTCCACAGGAACAGCACAAGAATAACAAACTGCGAATGATCTGATTTAAGCCAGTCTATTCGCCCGTCTTCGAAAAGCTTATACAATCCCCATCCGTTCGCCATACCGTTATAGCTGAAGAATACCTGCCATATAAGAACGACAGATGCGACAGGAACCATCATGGGGTTAAGGAGTATGCTTCTGAAAACACTTTCGGCCGGGAGCTTGGTGTTAAGAAGGATCGCAAGCAAAAGAGCGAGCAATACTGACAAAGGAACCGCAATACCGGAGAAAGTCATCGAGTTCTTGGCAGCATTTACAAATGCTTCATTGGTAAGAACTCTGCTGTAGTTATCAAAGCCAACAAAATCTGTGTTGGTTGAAGATCTTTGGAAAGAAGTCTTTAGGATCAACAGAAGGGGCAGATAGAAAAACACCAAAACGCCCACAAGACTAGGCGTAAGATAACCTGTAAACATAGCCCAGTCTTTAAGTCTTCTCTTTCTATGGAACTTCTTCTTGTCAAGCTTTATCTTGGCAAGATGTTCAGGATCGATCGTAACCGCAGACACTGTCTGCGGCTTACGATCGGCTCTTGTCTCTTCTTTTATTGTTTCTTTGTTCTGTGTTTCTTCGGAAGGCATCTTTCTAACGGTTATCTTCTTTCATTTATAACTGTCTGTACTCTGTCTTCGAGTACGGGAATGATCTGCTCGAGAGTCTTCTGACCTTCAAAGTAAGCAGGCATCTCTTCACGGATGATCGCATTGATGGAACCGTCATTAATGTACCAGCCATTAAGAGTCTCGACCATCTGTGCAAGTTCTGTGACTAAAGACTCATCCATATAATCAGTACTGATTCCTACCTGCCTCATCTGGGCCTCAGTCATGGTTCTCCTGTAGTCATCGATATCTCTGTTATAGGTCTCGACATACTTACTTCCGACTGAATCAAATGCAGCACGGCTGATAGGAAGACCTCTCTGTGAACCGTACAGTTCCTGAATCTCTTCAGTAAGAAGGAGTGAAACAAATTCTCTGCATGCATCGGGAGCGATTGTCTGAGCTGAGATTGCTACAGAATCAGAAGATGTAATTACCGGACCTCTTCCGTCATATGAAGGGATGCCGAGAAGAACAAACTGACCGTTCTTTATTGAATTGAAATACGATGAAACATTAGGGATCATCCGCAGGCTGGCTACCGGCTCTTCTTCAATGTACATTCCCTCTTCATCTGATGGCAGAGCCTCGTTAACATTCTGTGCCACATATTCTGACAGCGCTCTAAAGGCCTCATTATCATAATTAACAACCTGATCTTCATTCATGAGATCTGTCATACAATTAAGCGATGTAAGGAAGAAATTCATTCTTCCTGCACCCATAGGATCGGTTCCGTTGCAAGGACCTGAAACGAACTGGGCATACTGGTCAAATGTGAATCCTGTCTGACCGGGCTCTACATTCGAAGCATCAGTAACGATACCTTCGATAGAGAAGCACAACGGAATCTGGAACAACTCACCGTCGATCTTTGCTGAATCAAGAATATTAGTGTAGTAGCTGTCGGATCCACAGTTCTGGCTTACAAATTCGCTCATATCAAGAAGATATTCACTGTTGTTAAGCATTCCGAATTTGGAACCGTTAACGATGATGTCGGGACCCGTTCCTGACATGATATCCATCGAGAGCTGGTTTCCGAGACTTGTTGCGGCTATATCCTCATTCTCATTAGCATCGCCTTCTGCATAATTGACATCGATCTGATAAGACATGTCAAATCTCAGAAAGTAATCGGGATTGCTGCCGTTGAAGTTGCAAACTGCCTCACACAACGGATATGACAAATAACCTACACATGCAATGTCGAGGATCGTCTTTCCGGCATTAGGGTTAGTGTCAGCTCTGTTAAACTCGAATACAAGGACATTGTCATTGGGAGTATAACCGGGATTGGTATTATATTCTGTACCGGTAAATACAGCTCTGTCTGCCGATACATAAACCGGTGTAAGTGATCCTATCTGACAGGCATTAACATTAGTGCTCGTATAAAGGAACAGCGGAACGAGAGTCTTGTTGGGATAGTCGATTGTATAGATTCCGTCATCGTCAATCAAAACTGATCCGGCGCCGTCAACCTGACGTATCATATGGATCTTATTATCCAGCCAGGACATGTCAGAATTCTCAACTGACATAGTCTTGCTATTCATATCTATAATGTAATAGGAATTGCCGTCGGAATTGGATGCGCACATCAAGAACTGATTATTACCGATATCAATAAACGCAGATATGTTGAAAATATCAGTAGACGGATACAAAATTCTCATGTCAAATTCATCAGAATTACCGTTACTGTCAGTTACAACGACATCGTAGGAATTAATGCTGCCTGTTGCATCTGAAGAGAACCAGAACTTCTGAATAGAATAATCACCAAGTCGGGTTACACCCTCATCACTCGCGCCTTCTTCCAACAATCTTGCTGCAACTGTGCTACCTGTGCGTTCGGTGATCTCTCCAATGGTCCCGGCTGTAACATCAATGAATGAGGTGTAGTATGTTGAGTTGCCGGTATTGTAATTCGTCGATACAAGCTCGACATTGAATCCCCCGTCAACCTGTGTAACACCGTTCACGGAGTTATAATCACCGTCAAGCTGGTCAACCAATTGTAAAAGATCAAAGCTGTTTACCAGATTTCCGTCTGCACCAAAGGTGTTCAACTCATCTACCAAGTAATCTCTCATATCTACAGTCTCGGGGTCTGTTCCGTCAGGAAGCTTCAGTGTTCCCATCTTACGGAATGCATATCCGCCGTCAAACGTACCTATAAAGCTGTTGTAGACATACTGAAAGTCTTCGGAATCTGTCTCGCTGTTAATCGATATCGTTGTAAGTTCGAACCACGGATCATCCGCTGAGATCTTCTCACCGCCCCTGTTCTTCTTACATCCTGAGAACACAGGCACCATCATGGTGACCGCCAATGCCGCAGCAATTACTCTTGTTCTTGTCTTCATACTAACTTCCCCCAAAGCAATACGAACTTATCAATGTGTCAGGAATACCGGACTTCTCTTGACCGCAGTGGTCATGATAACGGAATTCCTGTCCCCCGCTCTTCTCATGAGGATCCTGCCGTTATCTGATGCAAGGCATGCAGCCGCAGTACAGAAATCGGTATCCATCCTCTCATTCGAGAAACCGATATTAAGCGGAACTCTGACCGCCTTAAGCAATCTAGAATCAAAATATGTAACAAAGCATCCGAGATCCTCAGCGATCATCCTAACGGCCTCAGATTCTCTGGACAGAGCCGATACAGCTACAGTAACGATCGCATCGGGATTAATATGATGCTTCTCAATGGATTCACGGCATATAGTCGCCGCATATTCAGGATCTGTCCTGGCAGACAATTCTATGCCAAGAACAACGATCTTAGGAACAAGGACCAGCACCTTGCCGTTCTTAGGAACGTCCTGCATTCTCGCACATGTGATGAATACGGAATATCTGTCTTCACTATTGGCTGCAGCATATGCCTGATTCAGCTCATTCTTCTGATTGGACTGGAACAGGAATGTCCTGTAGCTTAATGAATCGAGTACAGGTTCGCTCATCTCGAGAGGAAGGTCACTGTATACATCGACACTGCCGCCGTTCTTGATGAACGCTGATATCTCCTTCAACAGGTCATCGTCATCAGCCTTCATCTGATACGACATAACCGTTCGCATAAGGTCAGGAGCTGTGTCCTTACGGTCATCCTCCCCTGAAAGTGCGATACAGTTCAGAATCGAAGTTACCTTATCAAGTATCTGATAAGAGTTGTATCCGCCGGCTCTTAAGATACCTGCATACTTGCCGTCCGGCGTGACATTGATCACCGGGAATTTGATATCGGCAGGATACAGACGCTCGAGCAGGAGTTTAACGCAGGCTTCCTGATGAAGGAGCAGTACGACCGTACCGTCCGCCCTCTGTCCGCCGGAAGCATAAGAAGAAACGAAGGACTCGAGATTATCGATCCATTCGCCTTCGGCGTTATCTATGAGTTTTTGTCCCGTCAGTCTGGCTCTGTCAGAGCGCGCGTAACAATAAAGATACATAACTGTAACTTCCTCCACATAGTAGTTTACCATTAATAATAATAAATGGGACAAATTTCTTTGACTGTTTTGGTATCATAATCTACAAAAAACTCTTCTTGAAAGGCGGAAAACCTATGAGAATCGTTATTATGGACGGATCAGCTGCAAACCCCGGAGACCTTAACTGGAAGCCGTTTGAGGAGCTCGGAGAGGTAATCGCTTACGACATAACTCCTTCAGACAAGATAATCGAGCATGCGAGGGGAGCTCAGGCCGTCATCACCAACAAGACGCCTTTTACCGAAGAGATTCTTAAGGAGCTTCCGGATCTTAAGTATATCGGTGTCATCGCGACCGGCTATAACGTAGTTGACCTCGAAGCTTGCGCAAGAAGAGGCATCGTAGTCACAAATGTACCGGAATACGGCACTTTCGCCACGGCACAGATGGCTATAGCTCTGCTGCTCGAGCTTGCGGACAAAGTCGGAATGCATAATGAATCCGTCAAGAAGGGTGACTGGGTAAGATCCGAGCAGTTCTGCTACTGGATCTCACCATTAACGGAGCTTGCGGGGAAGAACATTGCTGTAGTAGGAATGGGCAAGATAGGAACAAGAGTTGCGATCATAGCGGAAGCCCTCGGAATGAACGTTCTTCCTGTGCCGCACACACTCAAAGATCCCGACAAAGAATACCTTTTCGAGGATGCTGTAAAGAAGGCTGATGTCATCACTCTTCACTGCCCTCTTACAAACGAGACTAAGAACATGATCAACAAGGATGTAATTTCCACCCTGAAGGACGGAGTGTTCATCATCAACGCTGCCCGCGGACCTCTCGTAAACGAAGCAGACATGGCGGAAGCTTTAAGAGCGGGAAAGGTGGCAGGGTTCGGCTGCGATGTAGTATCTACTGAACCCATGAAGGAAGATAATCCTCTGCTTACAGCTCCCAACACTGTGATCACACCGCATATCGCGTGGGCTCCCAAGGAGACGAGAGCACGACTTATCGAAGCTGCAGCGAATAATCTTCGTAACTTTATGGACGGTAAGACGGGAGCAGAAGTTAATCAGGTTAATTGAATTTTTCCCTAAACTATTGAAGGCATCTCGATTTGTTGTTCGAGATGCCCTCAACATGGAATAAGGGATAGATATAGAAAATTGTCTGATCTAATATCGAAGTTGCCTTCGATAGTTGAATGATAACAAGTTAAACGTTAATAATCAACGGCAAAATTAATAATTTTTCGTGACTATTATCAGTCGTCTCTGATGATTAGCTGAACTACTATTCCAAGCACCAGTAAAACTACGTATAACTCAAGGAAAATTGCCATCTGAGTGGCTTCTCCTGGGAAGCGCTGAGCGAATGTTCCGACGAACGGATTTGCTATCGTCTTACCTATGCCTGTAGTAGCAAGGAAATACGCTCCTGAATAGCCGGCGAATCTGGCTCCGATAAGCGATGTGAATACGATCAAAGCTATCTTCTCGAACTTGAAAGCGATCAATGCGATGATAATGCCAAGGAAACCTCCGATAACTGCACCGATGAAAGCAGAACTTATATCTCTGCCCATAAGAACCTGGAACAGTCTGGCAAATAAGAAGCCGCCGCCGATAGCTGCGCACAAGGGGCTCATGATCTGATAGAAGAAATATCCGAGTGCTGCACCGCCAAGAACGAATACTGCTATAACAAACGAATAACCGGCACTGGCATCCATCTCTCTGAATACACCTTCACCGACAACGTTGCCAACAACATAGTCATACAACATTCTTCCGAGAACATAACCTGTTGCACCATTCATGATGATACAAGCGATTCTGTAGAAATTGATTCCGAAGAATCCTATAAACAGGCCGCCAACAAGGATGATACCCAAGAAAATCTCATCAATGTTCATCTTCTCTTCCTTTCAGACAGTCATCAAGAATCTGTCTAACCTCCATTCTGGTACTTGCACGGCAGAGGGATGCCTTCACTGAAGCTGCACCCGGGAAACCCTTGATATACTGGGGCATAACACTGCGCATCTCTGTGACCGCAGTCTTCTCCCCGACTTCCTCTATTCTTCCGTCAAGTTCAGTTATCAGCATATCACATTTTTTTGTTAATGAGATATTACCTTCTCTTACTTTTCCTTTACCGAGAAGGTAGTCCTTTACCTCGGTAAACAACCACGGATTACCACACGCCGCACGGCCTATCATCACACCGTCAGCGCCCGTTACCTCTAGCATCTTCTTGGCAGAGGGGCCGTCCTTAACATCTCCGTTGCCAAAGAAATACACTCCGGTTCCTGCGACACTTTCGCGCATGAGGCGTATCTGCTCCCAGTCTGCCTGGCCTGCATACATCTGCGCCGCAGTCCTTCCGTGAACACATATCGCCTGTGCTCCGCTGTCTGCAAGCATCTTCGCGAACTCAGGTCCGTTCTTCGTGTTATCGCTAAATCCGATACGCGTCTTTACCGTGAGCACCTTGCCCAGAGGCTCAGCGGTGGCGCGGCTTTGCTTAACTATCTTCGAAGCAATCTCAGGGGTTCTCATAAGTCCCGATCCCGCACCCGTCTTCACAACTTTCTGCACAGGGCACCCCATGTTGATGTCGAAGATATCTACGCGTCTTAAAAGCTCGTCTTCGCATATAAGCTTCATCGCTTCCGTAAAGTCCTCAGGTGTATTTCCGAAAAGCTGTATACACGTAACGCCTTCCGTCTCAGGGTTAATCCTCATAAAGCGGTAACTCTTATCAAGGCCGTTCATTACGATGGAACGTGCACTCGTAAGTTCAGTGGGAGCATAATCCGAGCCTAAGCTGTGGCAAATACCCCTGTATGTCACGCACGAAAACCCCGCCATCGGGGACAGCGCGACCAGAGGTTTTGCTGTATCAAATAAGTCCGAAAAATCCCGTCTCATATGCCTTTACAGCCAGTATTCCTAATCCGGTACCGAGCACCATGGAGAAGAACACGTCCGTGAAGAAATGTACGCGAAGATAAAGTCTGGATAAAGCGATAAGGCCCGCATAGATAAATGCGATCGTACCTACATCCTTGTTCATGTTAAAAAGCACCGTCGCCGCCGCGAAAGAGCTCAGCGTATGGCCTGACGGGAATGAGTAGTCCCAAGGCTGCTTGATAAGAAGCTTGTAGTTCTTATGGAAGAAAGGTCTGTTACGCTTTACGACATTCTTGATGATAACGTTGCCGATGGTTATACAGAAGAGCAATGCGATAAGCATGATGTATCCGAACTGACGTCTCGGCGAATCGAGTGCCATAAGAACGAGCGCCGTAAAGATCCAGATAAGGCCGAGATTACCGGTCGAAGTGACGGCAACCATCAGATGATCCATGAATGGTGAATACAGATAATCGTGGAGTCTTTTAAGGTTACGAAGTTCGAACTGGCAGAAGCGGCCGACCTGCTTGTCAGTCTCATTCTCAATCTGCCTTTGAAGCTTCTTTCCCTGCTCAACATACTGCTGGGGTGACTCGATGATTATTCTTTTCATAGGACAGATTCTAACACAGGTTCGCTTCATCAGAGCACATTTTTGATACATTTGGCACTTGTAATTATTAATAGCGCGCGTGAAAATATAATCCGCATAGCAAATTGGAGAAGTTTTATGGAAGATTGTCTTGTTTATTTTTTCACAGGCTGGATAGACAGCGGTAAGACCACCGTAATCGGTGAGTGGGCATCTAACGAAGCTTTCAGAGGCAGAAAGATAGTCATCCTCTCCACAGAGGACGGCGATGTCGAGTACGACGATATCGATTTCCCTGACGGCACTCCTGTCATAATCGAGAAGGAGACAACTGAAGTTAACCGTGATCTCATGTTCAGGATCGAAGCTGAACATAAGCCGGATGTGCTTTTCATTGAATGGAACGGATCCGTATCTCCCGGCAAGTTCTTTGACGAGGTTGATGTTCCTGAAAGATGGGCACTCGCAGCAGCGGTCGTTGTTATCGATGCAACAACTTACAGCGAGTACTACCGTAATATGCAGACATTCTTCGCAGACTACTACCGCTACTGCGACACTGCGATCTTCAACCGCGTAGATCCCGAGATCAACAATATCCCGAAGCTTAGAGGGTCCGTAAAGTCTGTTAACCCCGGCGTTAATCTGCAGTTCTTAAGTGTAGACGGTCAGCTTCTCGATATCGGAAACTACCTTCCCTACGATCTTAATCAGGATGTATGCGAGATCACACCCGACGACTTCGGTCTGTTCTGGACAGATGCACTCGACAACGTTGCAAGATATAACGGCAAGAAGGTCAAGCTTACAGGTCAGGCTGTTACATTCCGCGAGTTCAAGGGCAAAGCCTTCGCTCTTCAAAGGCAGGCTTATACATGTTGCTCTGCTGATATCGGCCAGATCCACCTGTTGTGCTTCTATGACGTAAAGCCCGGCTTCCCTGTAGGACAGTGGCTCAAGGTCACAGGAACAGTAAGATATTTCGAAGATAAGCAGAACGGGCAGAAGATCGACGTGCCCTGTCTTGAAGTAATAGACTACGCGATCACGAGCAAGCCCGACACAGAGATAATCTATTTCAGCTAACAAATAGAAAGAAGGTATTTCATATGGCAACAAAGGTAGACGTTTTCTCAGGATTCTTAGGAGCAGGAAAGACAACTCTTATCAAGAAGCTCATTTCCGACGGCTACAATAATCAGAAGATCGTTCTCATCGAGAATGAGTTCGGTCAGATCGGTATCGACGGCGGCTTCTTAAAGGAGTCCGGCATCGAGATCACAGAGATGAATTCCGGCTGCATCTGCTGCTCACTCGTAGGTGACTTCGGTACAGCTTTGAAGGATGTTATCGACCGTTTCCACCCTGACCGCATCGTTATCGAGCCCTCAGGCGTCGGCAAGCTTTCTGATGTTGTAGCAGCTGTTAAGAGAGTTGACGATACAGAGATCTGCGGAACAGTAACTGTTATCGATGCAAGCAAGTGCAAGGTATACCTCAAGAACTTCTCCGAGTTCTATGAGAATCAGATCAAGTACGCAGGCACGATCATCCTCTCGAGAACATCCGACATCAAGCAGGAGAAGCTCGACAAGGCTGTAGAACTCATCAAGGCAGTCAACGATCATTCACAGATAATCACAACACCTTGGGAGCAGCTTTCCGGAACTCAGATCCTCAATGCGATTGAGAATCCTCTTACAGCTGCTGATATGGCTGCTGCTTTGGCTGAAGCTGAAGAGCATGAGCATCACCATGATCATGAGCACGAGCACCATCACCACGACCATGATGATGACGATGACGTTTGCCCTGTATGCGGCGAGCATCACGATCATGACCACGACCACGAGCACGAGCATCACCACCACGATCACGATGATCACTGCTGCTGCGGCGAAGACCATCATCACCACCACGCTGACGATGTCTTCGATTCCATCGGCTTCGAGACTTCAAGAAAGTTCACTCAGGACGGCATCAAGGCTGCCCTCGAAGCGCTCGATGAGAATTCCAAGTACGGCACTATCCTCCGTGCAAAGGGTATCGTTGCCGGCGAAGACGGACAGTGGATACATTTCGACTATGTTCCGGGCGAATCCGATATCAGAACAGGTGCTGCTGACGTTACAGGCAAGCTCTGTGTCATCGGTGCCGAGGTTAACAAGGATGCTGTAAAGGAGCTTTTCGGGCTGTAATACCCGTATGTTAAGATAAGAACGTATGAAGGCTTCAGACTACATAGTTGAGTTTATAGAAAAGCAGAACATTACCGATGTCTTCGGTTACCCCGGAGGCATGGTAACGCATCTGATGGACTCGTTAAGCAAGTCTTCGATACGTTCCCACGTTACTTATCACGAGCAGGGCGCGGCCTTCGCGGCTTGTGGCTATGCTCAGACTACAGGCAAGGTCGGTGTTGCTTACGCGACGTCCGGTCCCGGTGCGACAAACCTTATTACAGGCATCTGCAACGCTTACTTCGACTCTACCCCTACCCTGTTCATCACGGGCCAGGTAAACACATTCGAATCCAAGGGCGACCTCGGTGTAAGGCAGAGAGGCTTTCAGGAAACGGACATCGTTTCCATCGTTAAGCCCGTAACGAAATATGCAGTAAGGATCACTGACGCCAACAGGCTTCGCTTCCACTTGGAGCAGGCTTTCCACATAGCACAGAAAGGCCGTAAGGGACCTGTCCTTCTGGACATTCCCATGGACATCTTCCGTGCGGATATAGATCCCGATATGCTCGAAGGATTCACTCCTCACGAGACAGAACCGGAGTCTTCATTCGATGAGCTTCTCGATGCGATCGGCGCTTCTTCACGTCCGGTAATCCTCGCAGGATCCGGAATAAAGACAGCAGGTGCCGTAAAGCTTCTTAACGAAGTCTCAGCTCATCTTAGCATTCCCGTTATCACCACCATGCTCGCCGTCGATATCTGCAAGGATTCTTACGGCTTCATAGGTGCATACGGAAGCCGCACCGCGAACTTCATCGCTGCAAAGAGCGATCTTGTCATAAGTCTCGGAGCGCGTCTCGACGTTCGTCAGATCGGAGCCAACAGATCGGCATTCGCACCTGATGCCTGCATAGTAAGAGTCGAGATTGATAAGGATGAGTTAAGCCTTAAGGCTCACGAAGATGAGATACAGATCAATGCTGATGTTAAGGATGCTCTCAAGGCGATGCTCACGATTCAGGCACGACCCGTAAACGAGTGGAACAACGTCTGCGATACGATCCGTGACGAGCTTAAGGATATCGATAACAAGCTTCCGAACAAGTTGGTTCAGAAGATAAGCGACATGATCCTTGAAGGCTCTGTCATCACGACTGACGTCGGCCAGAATCAGGTATGGGTCGCTCAGTCTTTCAACGTAAAAGCTGATCAGAGAATCTTCTTCTCCGGCGGCCACGGCGCGATGGGTTATTCACTGCCTGCTGCCATCGGATGCGCACTCGCTTCAAGTCGTGAGGTCTATTCTTTCTCAGGCGACGGCGGAATCCAGATGAACATCCAGGAGCTCCAGACTATCGCACGCGAGAATATCCCGGTTAAGATCATTCTCTTTAACAACTGTGCTCTTGGCATGATACGTCACTTCCAGGAGATGTACTTCGACAATAACTATGTACAGACGATTCCCGAAGGCGGCTATACAGTCCCTGACTTCGGTGCGATCGCAGGTGCATATAAGATTCCTTACACATGCGTGGAAGGTGTTAGTGATATCGATGAGAAGCTGTTCGCTCAGGAAGGTCCGCAGTTCATCGAGGTTAAGATCAACGAACCTACATATGTCTTCCCCAAGCTTGAGTTCGGAAAGCCTAATCAGGATCAGGAGCCGCTGCTTCCCAGAGATCTTTTCAACAGATTAATGGAGCTGTAATTTAAGCCTTTACTTCCTGGCCGCACTTATCGCAGATAACGGAAAATCCCTTCTTGATCTTAAGAGGTGCACCGCAGTTGGGGCAGTTCTTTCCGATGAAGCGATTCTTGTACTCCTCCATATTGTTGACACGGTCTGACAGCTCGAACACTCTGTACGTGCGGTCATAAGTCAGCTTGTTAAAATAATCCTTCTCTACAGCGCGGATTACTCTTCTCTCGTAGGAAGAACCCTTCTTCGCGCCCTTCTTGGCAAGAACGGAATCCATCTCAATGATTCCATCCGGATCCTGCTCGAAGATCCTGTTGCAGAATGCCACTACGAGTATCGATGACAGGCCCTTAATTCCCAGCACGGTAAAGAGAACACCGATGGCAAGGAAGAACGAAGAGAATACGATAACGGAAATCTCAAAACTTCCATCAAGGATGAATGCCAACAGAAAGAATCCCCATAGCAAAGCCGGTCCGATACCGAATACAAGGCCCAATATGGACCAGACCAAAGTACTTGTGTATCTGTTATTGTTCTTATACATGTCATACTCTCCTTAAGTACGAACCGCAGTGCTTACACTTATTAGAGCTTCCGATCCTAATCTCATTCGACGCTCCGCATGTAGGGCATGTTATATTGATGAACTCATTCTCTCTTAGCAAGATTACCTTCTCTTCATCGGCAACTGCATTCTGAAGATAGCCTGCCTGAAGAAGCCAATTTACGTCCTTCTTGATTCGCTCAACGCCGTAGCCTGTCATCTCGTCGATACGCTTATATGTGAGAATTCCGTCATGATCCTCTTCGAAGATAGGCGCATATCTCTTGGCGCGGTTTGATTTCTTAATGGCCAAAATAAAGAATACCAACTCCGCAGTCAGGATCGTCAAAAGAATGCTCGCAGTTACGATCATATGAGTCTCGCCTTCCTGAATACCTGCGATCAGAATTATGATCAAAGGTAACAGTATCACGCCGAACAAGACGTAAAACATAACGAGAAACTTATTAGATCCCTTGAGTTTTTCCCTGTTAAAATATCTATCCATATTTATATCCCTCGGTAAATAATAATATCACACTTTGAAGGTTACAACTCAATATTCACATGTCTTATGTATCGTCTTAACGCATAATCGCCGTCGTGTGATTCACCGGGAAAATACGCACTCATATTGCCGCCCTTTGTAACTCTTATAAGACCGCTTCTTAAAAGCGCATCAGTAAGCCGACCGCGCTCCTCATCAGGGCATATAAGCCCCGCCGTCTGAAGATAGTTTTTACTCTCGATAAGCACTTTAGTAAGTTTATCTTCCGGAAGATTCTTCACAAGCACATTACACATCATAGGAGACAGCTCAAGCTTGCTGTTATCCGAGATGATCACGCTGCATCCGCGCTTCTTGATCACATCGCTTGATACTTCTTCCTCGCCGAGCATACCCTTAAGTCTCGCGGTATAACTTACGAGCGTATCCCTCGCGCGAACTCCAATCTCGTCGGTCTTATTCTTGCCCACAGCCTCCTCAAGAAGCGGCGCGAACCTTTGCGCGAAAAGTTTCTTCTCCTCTTCGCTTTCGCTGTTGATGTATATCACCTGACACGAGCTGCACAAAAGCTGCTTCGTATTCGCGATGTGCTCGGCAAGAGCCGCGAGTTCCTCGTCTGCGTTCGACTGCTTTTCGAGATGTGAGACGTAGCAGAAGCCAAGCTTCTGTCCCCACTCAATGAGCTTTACTCCGGTTGGCGCCATCTTGCGCACGGCATCGATAGCGATGTCACTTCCCCACACGCTGATACCGTTAGAAAGCGCGGCCATCTTCTGCATGCCGTACACGTCAGAAGAAGGCGTGTCGAAGACATAAATGTAGTCCGTAAGCTCCGGCTCATACTCGATGAGCTGCATGATGAGCTTAAGAGATAAGCCGTCATCCGCAGACGGCAGTTTAAGTATGTTTATGTTGCCTGTAAGAAGTCCTTCTGCAAGTGAGTACGCGGGAAGGAAATCCATGTTGCCTGCAGCTATGTGAAGTATGACGCCCAAAGGCATAGTCTTAACCTTGATGCGCGAGAAGCCTTCAGCGCCATCTGTCTCATAATCAGATGTATCTTGGAGCTCAGTCTTAAGCTTTAAGCGGAGCATGTCCTTGGACAACAGTACCGCAGCCTGAGCCTTGTACGACTCAACTGCATCTTGAGGGAGATTAATCAGAAGCTCATCGAACTTACCCGCGAGAGTATCCTGCCTTAGCTTATCTATCGCATCGATGACGACATCGGGAGCAAGAGGCTCCTTGGCAAGAGTCTCGGGTATCCTGTCCTTAAGTTCATCAAGAAGTCTGTTCTGCTCTGAACTGTCGTATGTCTTCCCTGCGTAAAGTATCATTTGCCCGCTCCGTTCAATATATCTGCCGCACCAGCTGCGCAAGTCTTGATCTCGCTCGGAGCAACGCGTCCGATTATCTCGAAGTACGGCGCCTCTATGCCGCACCCACATTTACTGCCGTCATGAAGCACGCCCAGATCATCCGTCATGATAGACAGAACCGGCGTAGCCGTAAGAAGCGGAGTGATGAGATTCATGAGTCCTATCTGATCCTTACCGATGGGCTCGAGTGTATCAGGATCCCTTATTACGATCTTGCTGAATACAGGCACATGGAAGTTATGATTCTTGCAATGCGTATAGAGTATCTGATGCTCGACAGCACCGTAGTACTCGGTTATGTTCTCTTCATCTATACCGAGAACCTTCTTCGCGAGCTTATAGAAAGTCTGCTTATCGACAGCTTCTTTGTAAAACTGCTTCCACCCGCCTCCGAGAAGGATCTTGGAGTGCTTAGGAAGAGTCACGTTAATGCCCTTCTCATCGAGCATCTGCAGCAGGAAGAAAGTGTATGCCGGAAAGCCCATGAAGCGCACCGGAATCTTGCCCTTAGCATACTTCTGCACAGCTTCCATTACCCCATCGAAATCAGGCTTATACTCGCCGTCCTTGAACTTAAGGATATACTTGCGGCTTATGGCAGGAGCAAGGAGCGTAGTAAGGAAAGCGGTCTTCGCGATGGCGGTCTTGTTGCCTCTGTGCATCTTGTAGCCCATGACTATGTATCTGCACGGACGGGGCGAGAGTATCTTGTGATAGGTAGACATGTTAAGCGCCATCTTAAGGTCGGCCCACAGTCCTCCAAGATCGAATCTTATGGTGCTGAAGTTTCCGCTTGTACCGGAAGAAGTTGCTGATGCTATGTATGCGCCCGACCTCATGTCGTGCTGCTTAAGAAACATGGTGGGAATTATAGGAAGGTCTTCGGGGGATTTAATGTCGTCGACAGACTTAACCCCAAGACCGTCACTTATCTTCTTATAGTCTTCACAGTGAGAAACCAGATAGGACCAGTTCTCTTTGCAGGCACCAAGAAACAACTCATCCTTACTGAGGTCGTACGGGTCCTTTGTAGAGAACAGTTTCCTTCGAAGCTTCATAAAAGTATTTTATAACATCTTCGTCACGTCTTAACAATCAGGCTTATGGCCAGATCCGCCACGAAGGCAAGAGTGACAATACCAAACAGTATCTTGTGGACGATCGAGTCTTTATACTTCTTCTGAAGCGCGGTCATCTTGGGATGGATTACAAGCACGCCGCCTAATATAAGAAGACCGAACATGATGGCAGGCTTCAAAGCGATACGGCCCTGGAAGTTCATGAAGAAATTCGAATAATTCCACAGAAAACCTCCGCACAGCCAATCCATGAAGTAGCTGCCGATCAGTTCGGCTGTTGTTGATAATACTGCTCCTGTAAGAAAAATGAAGAATGGTTTCTTGATCTTAAGCTTCCAGATGACACACATGATTATGAGCATCGAGAAGCCGTATATCGGAAGCCATGGTCCGTAGAGAAATCCGCGGTTAATGAAGCCGCCGTTCTCATCGATCATAGCACACCAGATCGACTCATAGAGCCAACCTGTTACGCAGTATACAAGAAACCATTCAACATACTTAGTCACCTCATTATCTTAATATAACTCTTACGCATTGCCTACTTCGTATTCGAATACGGCTTCTCCGTTGCTGTTAAGAAGGAATGTCGTATTGGTATCCGAACCGTAGAACATACCGTCATATGCATACAGATAATTTGAACTGTAGTCAGTAGTCTCGAAGAGAACCTCGCCGTCGGGAAGTGAATAAACAGTCATTGTATCCCCGTCAAGACTAACAACATAAACATCATTCGTAATCTGATCTGTAACGATATCTGCCATACCGTTATCTGCCAAAAGGAGATTGAGGTTACCGTCATAAACTCTCCATCTCTTAACCGGATCATTGCCGTTGCTTACGTTATCAGAGATGATATATCCACCCTCGAATGAAGAGAAGAAACCGTCCTCTTCTGCCATACGTGCACCGGTGTTCATGTTGATGATCTCGTCTGTAGAATAGAGTGCGTTAAAGAACATGTCGCCCTGACCGAAGCCGTGGAAATCTCTAAGATACAGTCCCTCATTAAGATCAAGGTTATCAACATCACAGATGTACTGAAGATTCTGGTCGTACAGCTTCGTGCTGCCGTTCACACATACAGCGATATTGCCGAATGAAGTCATCGCTACTGCATTCTCGCCAACAAACATAGAGGTCTTTATATGCCATGATGTATCGTAGATATTAAGATCTCCATCCTCGAGAACCATGTAGCTGTCATCGTTAATCTGACCGGAATAAGCCTCGATATCATCGATCAAAACATTACCGTCCATATCGTAAACAACGATGCCCTGGCCGCTAACATCCTGTTCAATAATAAAGTCTCCGAAGATCTTAGCATCAGCAAATCCGGGCTCCGTATAGATAACCTCGCCTGTAGTTGTATCAACGACATAACGCATGTTGTAGAACACACTGTTGTCAGTTATTACCGCTCTGCCTTCTCTAAGATACTGAACGCATATTTCTGATGTCTCAATATCAAACGGAAGTGCGTCCGGATCTAAAGTGATTGTATTCACATCGAGCATCTCAAGATTGGAATCGATACTTGTTACTGTAATCTCATCACCATCAACAGTCGATACGAAGAAACAAAGATCATCTTCACCCGTCGTCTTCCATGCGCCGTCATAGATAAGCCCTGTAAAATGCTCACCATCCGCCGTAAGAATTCCGTACTTGATAACTCCGTTCTCATCACCCTTTACGATATAAGCATCCGCATCATCGCTGTATGTATAGCTGTCAAAGACCGGCTCATATATAACATTCCCATCCAGGTCTACAAAACCATACAGATACTCGTTGTACTCAGGTGTCCATTCGTCAGGTGTATATCCGCCGAGGAAAGGAATGATCCTGTCGCCTGAAGCAGTCTCAACCGCGGACTCAACTTCAGATATTTCATCAGCCTCTGTCTCGGAAACCGTCTGCGAGCAGCCTGTAACCGCGGACAGCATCATTGCAACTGATAATAAAGAACATATACTTCTCTTCATATAAAAAGCCTCCATAAACGTGTCTCACCAATTAAGACGGGAATCGTTTATGGAGGTCACAATTAGTCTTTTGCTCTCTTTAAGCTCTCAATATCGAAACTATCCACTCAGGATCCGGAGCTTCCATCTCCCTGTCCATAGCCATCTCTTCCATGATGCCCTGCACGGACGCCCAGAAGCATCTCGACATCAGTATCGGATCGCCTGCACGGAAGACGCCGTCCATCTGTCCGCGTGCGATGAGTGCTGCAGTAAAGTCTATGGAGTTAACGGCCATCGCGACTTTACGTGCCTCCTCGGGCATGCCGTTACGTCTTACCTGTCCCATGAGTACGAACATATTGAAGACCCACGGCTGCTCATTGGCAAACGAAAACATCTGCTGCAGGAAGCCCTTGAGGTACTGGTCCGCCGGAAGGTCTGCCATTGCCTGCGCAGCGGGACCCGAGCTTAAAGCCTGCGTTCCCTCGGCACCCATCTTCACGAGCTCGAGCAGGAGCACCTCCTTAGACTCGAAGTAGTGGAACATCAGTCCCGTACTCATCGGCACCGCCGCAGCGATGTCTGTGATCTTGGTGTCGTAATACCCCTTCTCTACGAAAAGGTTCAGCGCCGTCATAAGTATGGCTTTACGTCTCTCTTCTTTCTGTTCTTTTCGCGTCATGTTAAGCCTCAGATCTCGATGCTTCTCTTGTCTCTCTTAAGAATTCTCTGTACCGCGAACTTACCGGAAACTACTGCGATCGGGAGGCCGCCGGGGCTCATTACCCACTGGCCTGCGATGAAGAGATTGTCTACGCCCTTAACGACGCCCTTAAATCTCATCTGCTTGTTGCCGACCGTTGTAACGAATCCCATGTAAGAACCGTGGTATGCATTACAGTATCTATTATACGTCAGAGGTGTCCAGCAATCGAGAAGCTCGATCTTGCCCTCAAGCTCAGGGAACTCCTTAACGATCCTCTTTGTCATCTCAGCTGCGAGTTCATCCTTCTTTGCCTTGTACTCTTCCTTGGAAAGGCTCTCCCAGAAAAGATAGTCAGCGTCTGTCTGAACCACGTTAGCCTGAAGTACTGTCTTACCCTCGGGGGCGAAAGACTTGTCGTAAGCGTAGGACTTAACGGACATTCTTGTGAAAGTTCTGTCGCCGATCTTGATCGGATCGCACTCGAAGAAGATTGTGTCCTCGCCGGAGAAATTGCTGTCGATAGCGTAAGCTGTCTGGAAGCCGCTTGTTACAGGGTAAGCCCGGCTGTCTTCGTAAGCCTTGCGAAGTTCCTTGGGCATGTACTTCTCATCGATGAGCTTGCCGTAGAGGAATCTTGTATCTACAGCTGTGATAACCTCATCAGCCTTAACGATCGTGCCGTCCTCAAGCTCGATACCTGTTGCCTTCTTGCCTTCGATGATGACTCTCTTTGTAGGTGCGTTTGTATGGAGAACACCTCCCATCTCCTTGAATCTTTTTACAATACGAAGTGTCATGGCGAGGGAGCCCTTAAGAGGGATGTTACCGTTGCCGGAAGCCATCGTCGCATATGAAACGAGGAAGGAATAAGCTGTGTATTCAGCGGGAAGATAGTCTGTCATGAGCTTCTTCATAACGGGGCTTTGGAATCTGTCAGCGAGCTGAGCGCAGTTGATCTTGCCGTACTCCTTCATGACCTTGGGCATGTCTGCCATGTCCTTACCCATCTCGATATAATCCTTAACGCCCATCATATCCAGCGGCTTGTCTGAAGGGATAACGCAGGACTTGGCATACTCTACATACTGGATGAACTTTCTGATCTCTGCCTCATCCTCAGGTGCTGCCTCGATCAATTCCTTCTGTGTCTTCTCAAGATCATTCCAAAGTGATACTTCCTTGTCGCCGAGTCTTGAAGAATAGAACTTAGATGTGTTCGCATACTCTGTATTCTCATCGATAGCACCGCAAGTCTTCCATACTTCCCAGAGCTTTGTCTTGGAGTCTGTACCTGTCAGCCAGTGGATGCAGTTGTCGATGTGATAGCCCTGTCTGTTCCAGCCCATGCACTCGCCGCCTGCTACCGGATTCTTCTCATAGATTTCTGCGTCGAATCCTGCCTTAAGTGCGTAGATACCTGCAGAAAGACCTGCGATTCCGCCGCCTACTACGATTACCTTCTTCTTTGTGTCTGTGTTGTTCATCTCTTATTCCTCCTGTATTGCGTTGAACTCTTGTTCATTGAATGTGTATTCAATATACAACGCAAATTACCCCTTGTCAATAGTTCGTTGAATTTTTATTCAATTATTTTTTGAGATTGTACGGAGCGGTATATTCTCCGGATAAATATCCGTAAGAAATGATGTTGCCCGTATTGCCGTCGATGTCAGTATCAAGGCCTCTTATAAACTGCGCGAAATTCGGATTCTGAGTTCTGACCGTTCCACGAACTCTGTCTACATCATTTCTTAACGCTACTACATAGATATCATAAGTATGGGTGTTGCCCGAAGGCGGATAAGGTCCCACATAAGTCGCTCCCTCAGCCCATCCCTGAGGAAGGTCGGTCTCGGTTACGGCATCAGCCTTCCAATGGATCCAGAAGTATGCTGTAGTGTCCACCATATAGATAACATAACTCTGCGCACCATCGACAGGCTCCCAGCTAAGCTGCGGCGAGACACCATCCCCTTCCAGGGTGGCGGAGATCTCATCATCCCACACGCCGTCATTCAGGTCGTCTGACGTCAGTTCGAAAGTCTCGTACTCCGGAAGAAAACCGTCATCACCCAACACGAAAGCTTCTGTCGTTTCCGCGGGCTCTGTCTCCTCCGCCTCCTGTACCTGTGATTCAGTCTGTTCGGTCTCGGTAACCTCAGCTGTCGTTCCTGCAGTCGCTTCAGTTATAGCCGAAGACGTTTCAGCAGGTGCTGCCTGACAGCCGGCAAGCATCACTGCACACAGTGCTGCTGCCAATACTTTACGTTTTTTCATCCCTTATTCCCCTTCGTTGATGAATTCAAAAACACGGTCGTAGAAGTCTTTGGCTTCATCGAATAATCCGTGTCCGAGACCATTATAAATATAAACTTCACTTCCTTCTATACCCTGATTAAGCTCATATGGGGCATCGTTTCCTACTGTCAGGTCTTGGTCACCCGCAAGGATGAGTGTAGGGGTCTTGATCTTGTTAAGCTCGTTTCTTACGTCTAAGTCGAGGATCGCATACGCATTTCGATAGAAGCGTTCATAGGAGGCAGGCTTCGTTAACTTCGCCATCAGCGGGAAGTACTTTCTGTTCTTGGCAAGATACTTCTCCGTGTATGTCCTCTCCGCCGAATCTGCGAAAAACGCAGTATAATCATCTTTCTTCGCCATATCTATCCATGTGCTTACAGAATTCCGCACGACTTCATTCGCATACGGAGCCGTAACTGCAAGCACGAGTTTTTCCACAACCTCGGGGTAATCGATGGCGATGTACTGTGATATCATGCCTCCCTGCGACACGCCGAGGATGCTCGCTTTTTCGATATGTAAAAGGCGCATGGCTGTAACCTGGTCCGCGGCCATGTCTCGTATGCTGTAGCCCTCGGGCATGTCGTTCTTACGGCTGAACATGTAGACTGTGTAGTCTTTCAGGAATTTCTTATAAGGTCCCTTCAGCAACGCAGCCTTTCCCTTCACCGTCGCAAGTGCATCACTTAGGCCCGGGATTACGACGAGTTTCTTCTCCCCCTTGCCGAAAGCGGCATAATACATATCCGTGTTGCCGATCTTTACGCATCCGTTCATATCACAACACCTCCCTTAAGATCTCGATGTACTTTGTAAGGCTTTCCATGTAGTCGCTGCCGTTGCCGCCGCTTTTTAAGAACTCTTTGTTGAAGCCCTGGAGTACCCACTTAAGGATGTCGGACTTGTTCTTATCAATGCCCGTTCCCTCCATGAGTTTCTCGTAGGAAGCTTTGCTCGCATCGCCGTAACGCGCCTCTATCTTCTCTGCGATATCGTTGTCGCGCTCAGATGCAAGATTGGTAAGAAGCTTCCCCTCATAGGGGTGCTCCAGATAGTACGAGATCTCGAGCGAAGAATAAGCTGCTATCCTCTCGTAAACATCTTCGGGAAGGTCCTTAACCTTGTCTTCTGTCTCCTGCGCCATCTTCGCTGCGACAGTGTCTACGAGGTAGAAGTAAAGATCCTCCTTGTTCTCGAAATACTTGAACAAGCTTCCCTTGCTTATATCGCAATTCTTAACGATGGTGTTTGTGGAGGCGTTGTCGAAGCGGTTTGCCGCGAACTCCTCGAGCGCAGCCTGCGTGATGCGCTGCTTTTTTTCTTCAGGTAATTCGTTGAATAATTTTGTTGGCATAATATCTATCTCCTTCTGGTGACCACTTGGTCACTCGCAGAGATTCTATAACACCCTGCGCTGAGATGTCAACTAAGCATGCGGATTACAGATCAATACCCGATCTTGATTCCCACGGCCAGAAATGCAACTACAGCAGCTGTTATCGCAACAAAGAAAGGAAAGCTCTTTTTAACCCAGGTAAAGTAGCTTACGTTGATCATCGACAGACCGATAAGAAGCACCGGCGATGTTGGGAAAAGCATATTCGTGTAGCCGTCAGCGAAGGTATAGATCAGAACGAGCATGGTCTTGGATAGTCCGAGACTTGCGACTGAGAGCATGCTCATGACAAGGATCGCTTTGGCCGTGGAAGATGAGATAAAGAACTCAAGTACAAGCACGATAACATACACGATCAACGCCACTTTAAGGGGCGATTGCCCGCTTGTAATCTCATTCATCTTGTTTACGATAGTCGGAAGCACATGGCCCTGTACAAAGACATACTTTACGGAAGATGCCACCGCTACAAGAAGGATGGCAGGCAATGTACTTATGAGTCCCTCTTTAAATGAGCGGAACACTTTACGAGAATCACGGCACGCAGCGACGCCTGCCATTATGCCGCCAATGAGGAAATAAACCGTTAGGAATACTACAGAGTAATCTCTTATTGACTCTATCAACGACGTTACGATAACCAGAACGACAGCAAGCATCAGGAAAACCGTATACACTCTCCTGACATGAGCTTCGTTACCCTCATCGGAAATAACCTTCGTCTCACCCGCACGGAGCTTCCTGTCACCTTCATAGGTAAGGCTTGCACGAGGATCTTTCTCAATCTTCTTTATGTAGAGGAAGATGTAGCCGATAAGTATCAGAAATATAACGGCGAATATTATGAGACGGTACCATATCTTAGCCATCGGACTTACGTCGATAATATTCGAAGCCAAGACAACGGTAAAAGGATTCGTTATTGCAGTAGCAAATCCTATACCTGTCGATGCGATGCAGCACAGGAAACCCGTATATGAATCGTATCCCAAAAGAACGCACAACGAAGCCACGATAGGAAGCAGTGTAAGCATATTCTCGAATTGACCGAGGAACGATCCGAGTGAATAAAAGAGCAGCGACATCAAGATGATCAGAACATACTTATGACCGCTGAACTTCTTGCTTAACGAACCGATAAGCGAATGAACGCCTCCCACATCGGACATGATCTGAAATGCACCCGCAACTACGATGAGAAATATCGAGAGGACGAGTAACGTCAATCCGTCCGATGAGAAGAATACAAGTACCGGAGCAAGTACGCCTTTCCAGATCGGGATGCCCGAATAATCGTCATTTCTGATAAAGACCGTATAGTCCGTGGTACCGTCAGGCAATGTTCCGAATTCGCCGCCGGGAATAAGATATGTCAGGATAATCGAGACAAACATAATGGACACGAGCAGAGCAGTAACCTGCACTACCGTCTTAACCGGAATGTTGATCAACCTGTTTTCTTTACTCACCCGTCTTCTCCTCCAAGGTCTTGATTATATCAACAATATGAGCCCATCTTGCGACCTGAACGGGATCCTCATCGGGATAAAAGAAATACATCTCGTCGTCATGATAGGTCTCGAATTCCTCACCGCTCGTAAAAGCAAGAGCTTGAATCTTATCCAGCGGATAATGAAAGCTTACATTGGACGATTCATAAGTGAACCCTTCATATGTGAGATGGCACTTCCCTTTCTCCCTGCGCTTCTTTCCTGTATTCGAATAGATCACGGTGGTTACATCCGCTTTAAGATCGATATCCCTGATCGCCTTCTTCTCGACCTCGGTCATATGGTCATACCAAGCTGCAATGGTATGAGGCTCCTCGATAAACTGATAGTCCTCACCCAGAGTGAAGGTCTTACCGCACTTGGAGCATGTAATGGTATTTCCCTTGGAGCTCGTGGTATAAAGCCCGTCACACGAGTAGCAGCGGTAAAGAATGTTGTGAAGCCCTTCCGCCTTGTCTTTCTGCGGGTACTTGCAAAGAAGGTTTTTCGAAGCGTCATTATGTATCGTATCGGCGATGGCTTTGTTAAGCTCCTCCGCGCTCATAGAGGCGGCCTGCTCCCGTGTGATAACCTTAGCGACAGTAATGGTTACGGGAGTGTGGTAGCGTCTCTTACGCCACTTCGGCTTCTCGTAGAAGGCACCGTTTACCCTGGCAAGGACGATATCTACCCCCAGCCTTTTGTAGAAGGCACCTCCTAATTCGGCGATCCGGTTGGTTCTGCCGTCTATGCTAAGTCTCCCTTCGGGATAGATGATGACAGGTCTGCCGTTCTTAAGAGTCCTCATGATCCTTACAGGCGTGACCATATCGTCGTTGAAAAGCTTCTTCGGGATCATTCCGGCTTTACGACTCAACAGTCTAAGGAAAGGCATAGAGTAATAGTATCTGTTGATCACGTAGACGGGCTTTTTCTTATGAGGGAGCTGGTACAGATAGTAGAAATCATAGAAAGATTCATGATTCGACAGAAGTATATAAGGTCCGTTCACCTTATCAAAGTCATTCAGGATAAATTCGGGCTTAGGCTTACTGCCAAACAGCAGTCTTACCAGAAAGAATACGAACTTGTATACTGCCGGGTTAAACGAACCGTCACTATTTACTTCTTTTAAATGTTTTTTTAACAAGTTGTTATCTTCAACCATAGCACCAAAGCAACGTGTTAAACTCAATGATATATAAATATATTTGATTATCAGGGGGCTGGTCAACAATGACTTCGAAAGAACGGTTTAAGATCGCAACCAGAGCGATGTTGAGCGATGTCTTTGATTCCGACAGCATTGATGAGGGTTTGGCATTCTCGCTCGACATAATAATGGGGGCGCTCGAAGGCGAAGCCGGGGCATACTGGATGCTCAGTGCCAAGAGGGACAGGATCTTCCCTGTATCGAGCAAATGTCCTGCCGATATTACGAACATGAGCATGAGAATCGGTACAGGCATTGCCGGAGCCGTAGTTTCCTCGCAGGAATCCGTCCTTATACCTGACAGTTCTTCATCAATTATCACTCCTCTTCCCGAGGACTATCTCGGGCTTAACGCCGTCTCGGTCATCTGTGTTCCTATAGTAAACAACAAAGAAGTCATAGGCTGTCTCGAGATAGTAAACAAGAAGGACGGTTCGCTCTTCACGGCAGAAGATGTTGAGATGTGCGAACATCTTGCCAATCTTTCCACCATAACAATGGATGACAAGGGTTTCTTCGACATCGCAGAAGAAAAAAAGGACATCCTCATTTCAATCACAGATCTCAAGAAGGATTATGAGAACGGCGAGACAAAACTTCATGTACTCAAGGGTCTCAACCTCAATATATACAAGAACGAATTTCTTGTTATCCTCGGCGAGTCCGGATGCGGCAAATCGACCCTCATGAATATCATCGGAGGGATGGATACCCTTACGAGCGGTCATGTATCGATCGAAGGCCGCGATATCTCGCACTTAAGTGAACATGATCTTACCGAATACAGAAGGGACTATCTGGGATTTGTATTCCAATCCTATAACCTAATGCCTAACCTAACAGCTTTGGAGAATATCCGTTATATCGCAGAACTGGTGGATCATCCGATGAGACCTGAAGACGCGATAGCCAAAGTCAATCTTACGGCCAAAGCCGACTTCTATCCGGGACAGATGTCAGGAGGACAGCAGCAGCGTGTCTCGATAGCGCGTGCCATCGTCAAGAACCCAAGGCTCATCCTCGCAGACGAGCCAACTGCAGCACTCGATTATCAGACCAGCATCGAAGTTCTGTCGGTAATAGAAGATGTCGTTAAGAACAACGGAACAACCATCGTCATGATAACTCACAACCCTCAGATAGCTAAGATGGCTGACCGCGTAGTAACGTTAAGAAACGGTGTGGTTGCCAATATCAAGCGTAACCTCGAACCCGTCTCAGCCACGGATCTTGTCTGGTAACCCTTAATGAAAAGAACGCAGTGGAAAGACTCGATAACCACCATCAGACGGCAGATAGTCTCTTACATCTCCGTCATCGTTATCGCGGCTCTGGCTGCGTCCATTTTCTTAAGCGTCAGCTTCGCATCAAAAACAATCCTCAGCAATGGTGATAATTACTATCAGCAGGCGAATTGGCGCGATGCCGAATTGTATTACAATTACGGAGCCCATCAGGAGGATATAGATTATTTCGCCTCATTAGACGGGATCAGTGCATCTGAGGGTGAATACACCGTTACTTGTATGCTGTCAGTGGAAGAGACTGCCGTCGATGTTGATGTTCTGTCATTAACGCACACTCTCAATACACCTATTCTCCTTGAAGGCGCTCTTCCTTCAAGTGATGATGAATGCCTTATCGAGCAGTCCATAGCAGATGAGAATTCGATACACATCGGTGACCGGATTGTTCTGACAAACCGTGACGGAGAAACTCCCGATGAGCTGATATATGACGAATATACAGTTACGGGCATCATGTACCACCCGAACAATCTGTGCGTCGCTTTGTACACCAACGACAATCCGTGCATTGTCATTCCTTTGGGCGGATTCGATGAGGATAAACGCCACGGTCTGTTCACTTCCATCCTTCTTTCATTCGACTGCACAGAAGGCATGTCCAGATTCGACCCGGACTACCTCGAAGCAGTACGTAACATGGAGACGGAACTTGCTCCTTTGATAGAAGAAAGAGGCGGAATAATCTACAGCAGCCTGCAGTCCGAATACAACGATATGATCGGGGCATATCAGGTCGAACTGAACAACAGTCTTGAGACGCTTAATAATGCCAGATCTGAGATTGACGAAGGATGGGCAGAACTTGCCGACGGAGAGGCCGAGCTTGAAGCTGCGGCCATACAGCTGGAAGAATCAAGACAGCAGCTCGATGATGCCGAGGCCCGTCTCGAGAGCGGCCGCATTCAGTTAGATGATGCACAGGGGCAGCTTGATAGCGCATGGATCATGCTTCAGAACAGCCGCACACAGCTTGAGAACGCAGAAGCCGAACTCGCACCGCATCTGGCCGAACTTCAGGCAGGAAGAGCAAGACTTGATGAAGCACAGCAGCAGCTTTCTGAAGCCGACACTCAGCTTCAGTATCTGGCTTCACAGATAAACGACGGACGGATAACACTGGATGCCGCAGCGCAGCAGTTAGCAGATGCCGAGGCACAGCTTAACGAGGCTCAGGCACAGATCGATTCGCACGCTGCCGAGGCAGCTCAGCTTGAGACTGAACTTTCGGCCGCGACAAACACGATCAACACCGAAGTTATTCCCTTCGCCTCTAATCTTCATTCCATACTTAAAGGACTTATAGGCGATTATGCAGACCTGTTCGATTGGTCACAGGTCGAGACTCCTATCGACTATCACGACCGTGATGCTCACATCAACAGATACATCCTGCCAAGCGGTGTCGTCATTGATATAGGCGCGCCGCTGTCAGCTAACATCGAGACTTTGCTTAGTACGCTTAACCTTAGTGAAGAAACTCTTGCAGCAGCCTATTCGGCAGCTACGGGTAACCCTCCGGTGCTTCCAGACGGAATGTCTTCATGGCATCAGTATATTTCCGTTCTTGCGGCTGACGGAGTGCTTAACGTATTCCCCCAATACAACGATCTCGAGAGTGCCGTAAGCCAGTGGGAGACGGGACATGATTATTACATTCAATATCAGGATGCAGTCGCACAAGTACGCGAAGGATGGAATCAGTATTATGCGCAGGCAGAGCGATATAACCAGGGACAGGCAGATCTTAACAGAGCCATCGAGTTCTACGATCAGATGTCAGCCGAATATAATGCAGGGCTTGCAGAATATAATCAGGGGCTTACTGCGTACAACCAGGGACTCGCAGAATACAACGACGCCCGATCACAGCTCGATAACGGATGGGCACAGTATTATGCGGGATTGGACACATACAACGCTTCTTTGGCTGAATACGAGGCAAACCGCAGCGATTACCTGAATGGTCTGGCCGAATATGAAGACGGTACTGCAAGGTATAACGATGGACTCGCCGAGTACGAGCAGGGACTTATCGACTGCGAGAATTCACGAGCTCAGTTAGAGGCAGCAGAAGCAGATTATGCAGAAGGCTTGGCGGAATACGAAGAGGGTCTTGCCGAGCTCGAGGATGCTACCTCCTTAGTAAATATGGATAACGAACCCCGATTCCTTTTCGCGGATGTAAGCGTGAACCGCTCCTTCTGTATCATACGGCGCACGGGCGGCAACTTGAGCGACATAGGCCGCACATTCACGGCTGTGTTCGTCATAATCGCGGCTCTGGTCATCTACGCTACTCTTGGAAGGATCGTAGACGAGCAAAGAACACAGATCGGAACAAATAAGGCTCTCGGCTTTTTCAGCAGCGAAATCCTCTCGAAATATCTGACATTCGGTCTGTCCGGCACTGTCGCGGGCGCCGTTATCGGAACCGTGCTCGGATACTTTGTCATCCTGCCGATAGTTTTGAAGGGCTATGCCAACAACTACGTTTACGGCGCGGGCAAATCTGTTTTCGTGCCTTACCTGGCTGTAATCGTCATTGCGGCTGCTGTCGCGCTGTCTGCGCTTACCATTATTTTCGCTTGCCTTAGCATGCTTACCACGAATGCCATCACGTTGCTTGCGCCTCCCGTCCCCAAGACACATAAGCGCAGAGGCCACGCACGCCAGGCTCTATTCCTGTACCCCAAGCTTATTGTCATGAACATGCTCTCTGACAAGAAGCGTGTCATCGCAACTATCGTAAGCGTACTCGGATGCTGTACTCTCCTCGCGGCAGGCTTCGGTATGCAGTTTGCCATCAAGGACTCGATCTTAAATCAGTTCAACGAGTATGAGCACTACGACTATAAGGTCAAATTCGACCTCGAGCTCAACCCGCAAGCTGATGAGCAGGTGCTTGATGCACTCGTTAGCAACGGAACGAGATATGTAGCTTTAAGCGATAACTACAGGGCAACAAGGATCGGTCAAAACACGCTGGGAATCGAGCTTGTATGCACGGATCTCGATGAGGTAAACGATTTCTTCACGCTTAACGATGCTGCAACGGGTGAGCATATAGACTCTTCCCGCCCCGGTATCTGGATACATCAGAAGCTTTCCGAATACTATAATGTTCAGCCCGGGGAGCGGCTTATCATCTACGACAGCAGACTGAATCCATACGAGGTCACGATTGCAGGTATATATGAGAATAATCTGGGGTTCTACTCCTTTATATCTCCGGACAACTATGTATCCGTATTCGGAGAAGAGCCCGAGTATAATTCTTACCTGCTCTTTACGAACAAGAACGGCCCGATTAACCTTGAATCCGACATCGGACAGATTGAAGGGATCAAGGAGTTTAAGAATAATGTCGAGTTAAGAGAATACTATCTGGACCTCGCATCCTCACTTGATGCTCTTGCCATCCTGTTCATCGCGATGTCCGCTATGCTCGCTTATTTCATCCTTCTTAATCTCGTATCGATGCTTATCAATCAGAAGAAGAAAGAACTTACGATAATGCGTATCAACGGCTTCTCTTTGTGGAAGACGATCAACTATGTTGCGGGTGAATTGGCAGTATGCACCCTAATCGGAATAATCCTCGGTCTTATATGCGGCAACGGTCTCGAGATGTCGATCCTTAAGCTTCTCGAGTCAGACCAGATAAGATTCGAGAGGGGAATTCAGTGGAACGGTTGCCTGTATGCGGCTCTTATCACGTTCTTCTTTACAGCTCTCATCTCTGCCCCGGTATTCCGCAAGATAAAGCATCTTCAGCTTACAGATATGACGTCGTAACCTAACTGCAAGCCGCCGGTTGACAGATTGCAAGTCTTAGTTGGTAGAGCTTTGCGCGCTTGGGTCCTATCGTAGAATCAACACTTCGAAAGGACCTTCTTAACATGAGAAAGAAATTCATCACAACGCTTACCTGCATCATACTGGTGCCTGTTCTTCTGCTTACGTGTTTTTGTATTTACCATCAGATAAAACTTAAGAAAGAACGGAGCATCATAACTCACACGATCGGACAGTTCGTTGAGGTCGACGGACATAATATGAATATCTATACAGAGGGTTCCGGGGATAAGACTTTGGTGTTCCTGTCAGGGTTCGGAACTCCGTCGCCCATCCCGGACTTCAAGCCTTTATACTCCCGCCTGTCTGATAAATATAGGATAGTCGTCATCGAGAAGTTCGGTTACGGTTATTCTGATGAATATGAAGGCGACCGTTCAGTCGATACGATAGTCGATCAGAATCGCCTTGCTCTAGAGGTTCTTGGAATCGAAGGTCCTTATATTCTAGTGCCTCATTCTGCCGGAGGTATCGAAGCGATCTGGTGGGCAGAACACTATCCGGACGAGGTCGAGGCAATAATCGGGCTCGACAGCAATGTCCCTTCACAGTATATGAATTACAGAACTCCTCAGGATCTGAATGCAACGGAGCCTCAGGATATTGATGAGTGCATATCTTCAATGGCGGTCAATGACTTCTTCATGTATAAGATCGGATTGTTCCGACTCATGATGCCGCCTTCAAGTATGCCCGCACTTGTCTGTGAAGATTTAACAGCTGACGAGCGCGAACAATACAGTGCCTTGGGTTACACCATGTACTGTAGAGGTTCAGGTTCCACCTTCATGAGGGAATCCATAATGACTTCGCATGCGCTCGAGTGTCTTCGCGAGTATGTAAACACTCCCGTTCCCGACATTCCGACGTTGTTCTTTGTAAGCGATGGAAGCGTCATGTCGCAGCTCATGGATGCTGATACCTGGATAAGCATTCACGAGGACTATATCAACGGATTGACCAATGGTGTTATCATCTATCTTGACTGCGGTCACTATGTGCATGTGGAAAGACCCGATGAGGTGGCTTCCGGCATAGAGACTTTCGTAGAATCACTGTAAGGAGGCAGGCATGGTCTTAGGCGAGAAGATTACCGAGCTTCGTAAAAGAAGCGGACTGTCGCAGGAACAATTCGGCGACAAGATCGGCGTAAGCCGCCAGGCTGTCTCCAAGTGGGAGATGTCGCAGACTACGCCCGACCTTAGCAAGATCATGGCTGTAGCGGAGTTTTTCGGAGTGTCGACAGACTTTCTTCTGAAGGACGAACTTAATATGTCTGACCTCGATTCTTGCAGTGTTGCCGCTGCCGCCTCCGAAGCTTCAGCATCCGCAAGACAAGCGGTGTCACTTGAAGAAGTGCAGGCTTTTCTTGCCGCGACGCGCAGCAAAACCCGCGGCTTTATCATCTCGATTATCCTGTTCTTCCTCTCCCCTGTGCCAGGCATCTTTTTGTCACTTACAGGAAGTGAAAGTCTTACTACGGTCGGAGCCATAATTCAGATTCTGTTCCTGGTCATTGCAGCAGTAATGATAATTCTCGCTGTTAAAAAGACTTCGGAATTCTCATTCCTTAAGTCTTCAGATTCCGAGCTTGCCTACGGTGTCAGAGGTGTAGTGGAAGAGTATAAGAACGGATTCGACCATACGCATCTGCTGGGCATCATAATCGGAGTTATCCTCCTGATCGCATCTGTCCTGCCGATGATGGTGTGTTCATTCTTTACAGACAGCAATGATGTTCTTATTGTCTTGTGCTCCGTCATCATGCTGCTGATGATCGCTTCCGGAATCTGCTCGATAGTTTATGTGTGTGTGATTAATAACAGTTTCAAGCGGATCCTTAAGATGCGATAGCAGTCTCCGAATACATACGACAATACTTCTTGATTAGTGCCACAATGTCATCGATCATGTCATCTGCATTGACCATGCTGTCCTCATATCCGCAGAAAAGCAGAATATCCTTGTTAACCACCATCCCGGCTTTAAGGTAATCCATGAGCTTGAACTTATTTCTCGATATGTATTTATCATTATCGAGCCTGCCCATGAATTCAATAAAGAAGCATCTCTCAAATTCCGGAAGATAAACGATAAAATCAGGATAGTAAATCTCATCCCCAATAATTATCCTTGGTTCGTATTTATACTCGAGCCCAAGAGATTCCAACGTCTGAGCAACGATCATCTCGCCTCTCGAATCCATCATCATGTCTTTATACTGATAACCCGTCGTCTTCTCTTCAAACTCAGCTCTGATATGTATCCGTTCCCACATATCTTTGTTGTAGATCGTATCAACTTTGCTAATGTCAATCCTCGGCGCATCAGGCAATCCCTCCAACAGACCTTTAAAAATCGTTATGTCAGTAAAAAGAGAATCGCGTCTTTTCTTTATCTTCAACAATTCCATTCCTTTTTTACTGTTTGATCTGCATTGAAACTGCTTAGTCGATGCGCCGTTTTTACAATAAATACGAAGCACAGAAATCCCATGATGCTTTCCTTGGTGAATCACAGGTAATCGTTCGAACTCCTGTTCAATCAGTCTTAATCGCGCTTTTAAAAAAGTTGGCGGTAATTTATTAAGTACATACATATTTCTATCCCCTTTCTATATTACTTACTCTAGGGGTTTGGAATCGTCAATGTAACTACGAAATGACGACAATTTTCGACAAAAAACGACAAAAGAGAATTCCGGATTAAACTCTTTATACAAGCCAATAATCAGGAGTTATATAAGGAAATACGGCTAATTTCCTTGTTAAACTCCTGATTAGCATTAATACTTAGGAGTTCCATTAGGAATATTACTGCTGATACCCGTAGATTCGGTTGTCGGTGTGATAATAGAACCCGTTCTGACTCTCTTCGGCGGACGGGGCGGAGTGCAGTTCGAAGAATACCAATGCATTATCATCTTCACGTGTATAATCGCCACGAACATCGAAGTCTTCCAACGCGTCTACAAATGTCTCGAGGATCAGATCGTTCTCATACTCCGTCAAAGACAGATCTGTGTATATATCAATGCTCGGCTGGAAGAACCCGGGTAATCCTTCAGTTGCACTTTCCTGAAGTTCGGCTAATTCTACAGTCAGTGAGTATTCAGTAATAATATCATCAAGATCTGCCTGCTCCAGAAACGTCTGAAGATAATAATATGAAAAGTCAGATGTGGTATACTCATGCACTGTCTCTTCAACTGTATAAACAAACCCGAACTCAGTATCCTGCAGTTTATGAACGATAACCTCGCCTGCGGGTGTATCTACAGTATAGGTTTCCACCTCTTCACAAGGTCCGCACCAGTACGATGCAAACTCACAGGCATCTTCAAACTCCGAATCATACTTGCGGGATTTACCGCAGCCGGTAAGCAGCACAGCAGAAGCAACAAACAATGTAAGAAGTCTCTTATTCATAAAACCATTATCAGATAAACGAACAACTTTTACAAAAAGAAAAGGAGACACTTACAAAAAGTGTCTCCTTATTTTCCCTTATTCCTCAGTAAGTATTGCAACCGGCTCGAGCTTGGATATCCCGCGGCCGCACAGATAAGATGTAACGACTGCACATACCAGGATGATCGCACCGCTTAAGATGAACCAGACAGGCGGAGTCGGGAAACTGTTCTGTCTGATACCGAACATCGCAAGTCCGAGAAGGATCAGCTTATCCGACAGTGCAATGTGCATTACAAATCCAAGAACGATTCCTGTAACTATGATCGGCATGTTGGTCATGAGCGTTCTTCTGATAAGTTCTCCGGATGTATAACCCAAAGCCTTGGATACACCGAGATCGGTTCTCTCGCGTATAACCTGCGAACGGGTAAGAAGGATCTCAGTCAGGATGACTACGAAGCATGTAACCACGACGAAGATCACGCAGATTGCTTTCATGGATGCTGTCAATGTATTGAGAGCTGTATTGATTACATCTTCAGTAAGTGACATCTGGTATCCGGGATACTCCTCCTCCAAGTCATTCTTAAACTTCTTAATATCGATACCGTCATCAAGGAAAAGAAGTACATCCTCGAAAGTGTAATCAGGGTCAATCCTCAATGCACCCTCTTCTGACATCAAGGCCTTGTTGCCGCCGTTATTGATCTTCTGATCGATTCCGCTTACCAGGAATGATGCAGTACAGGAGCCGTCAGAAGTTCTTACTGTAACGATATCACCGACCGTTACTCCAAGCTTGTCTGCTTCAACTGTAGTAAGTACGATCTCATTCTCATTTGAAGGAACATGTCCTTCAAGAATATATTCCTGCTCCAAAGATTCCAGATCTTCATATACATCGATATTAAGTGTAGTGGAATTATCAAGATACATTACTTCAACACTGGACATTGTTGTCCATGTATTAACCCTCTGAACACCGTCATGGTTTCTTAACTCATCAAGCATATCCTCATTACCGCCACAGTAGATCTGAATATCCGATGTCTCGAATCCGACGAGTTTCAGAAGATTCGACTGATCGATAACCCAGTTCTGATACAGGCAGAATCCAAGGCACATCGACAGCGTAAGGACTGAGATTATCAGTGTAAGAAAAACACTCTTCTTCAAGCTTCCGAAGATGTGCTTGCCGGAGATCGCGAGATCCAAAGGCAGACGGCTGTTCTCAAGTTCAAAGTGGTTGCGCTTAAAGTTGTGTGCCGTGATACCGCTTCTTAAAGACTCAAGCACAGTAAGCTTTCTGTAGCTGCCTGTGGCAAAGAAAGAACCGATAAGAACTGCAACCGGGATACCAACCAGTGTCGCGATCAAAGCAGGAACACAAAGGCCGGAGAACCCTGACAGGCCCATCAGTGAACCCGAAAGCGCACACAAAGGCTGATTCAGGAAAAGCCCTGCAACGATCGCTGCCGCAGTAGCCAGTACGCATATGATCATCTGCTCTGCGATGCATGCGAATCTTAATTCCTTAACCGTATAACCGGTTGCCTGCAAAAGTCCGATATTCTGTGTATTAAGCTCGATAAAGTTCTTGATCGAGAAATACATAATAAGGATAGCAAGCGCCACCAGAACAACTGTAAATACCAGCACGATTGCAGAAGCGATCAGCGTCGTGGACGTAGAAGCAAGAACGGCAAGTTCATAATTAAATGTATTGACACTGGACTTGCCTTCGAAAGCCTTCAGAACTTCGCTCTCATAATCTTCTGCATCGATACCGTCTGCAGCATCCGCATAGATAAGATATCTCGTAAACATCGGATCAAGGGCTTCCTGAATCTCAATATAAGAATCGTGGCTTACGACATTCAGATAACCGGAAACACTCATGGCTGTGGAAAAGAACAGATTCTCAACATAACCATTAACTGTATACGTCTTCTCATATCCGTTAATCTTAATGGTATATGTGCTTCCGACAGGATGAGAATTCGCGATATAGTAAGGAAGAAGGATCTCATCATCAGCAAGCTCGGACGCTCCCTCAGGCAGCGAACACAGATAATTGTCACCCGTTCCGTCCAGAAAATAGAACTCATTCGAGATCGCATCTTCTTCACTCATATCACCGTAGTAAAAGCTTCCGGTACCAAAAACGAATTCAACCGCTTCGCACCTAGAAGTCGAAGGAACAGAATTAATGATATCTACAGACTCTTCCGAAGTAAGCTCTTCAGGTCCGAACACCAGCAGCGACGGCGTATGGAACTCCTCTGTATTCTTTCTTATAGTGTTGTCCTTGCTCATCAGCATCGACAAACTTACGAACAGCAGCACCGCCGCCATGAACATCAGAAGAAACAGTATCGCTGCCTCACCCTTATGCTTCTTGATATTATTACGTGCAATAAAGAACAATGAATTCATAATTACCACCCCATATCAGAAAGGAATGTACGAAGCTTAGCGTGACGCTCCTTATTCTCACCGTTGTATTTCTCAAGTGTGATCTCGTCGCAGATAACGCCGTCTCTTAAGTAGAGGATTCTGTTGCCCCTTTCAGCTGCCGCGATCGTATGCGTTACCATTACGATGCTCTGTCCCTTGTTGTTCATGTCTGTGAGCACATCGAGAACGGCCTCTGTATTCTGAGAATTAAGAGCACCTGTAGGCTCGTCTGCAAAGAGGATCTCGGGCTCGTTGATAACGGATCTTACAAGTGCGACTCTCTGCTTCTCTCCTCCCGACAGCTGATTCGGGAACTTGTTGTAGCACTTCTCATCAAGTCCTACTTCACCGAGAAGCTCCTTGGCACGAGCTGCAATCTGCTTACGGTCACGGCTTTTAAGAAGTCCGCTTACGATGATGTTGTCGAGAACACTCATTGTGTCGTTAAGGTAGTTCTGCTGGAAAACAAAACCGCAGTGCTTTCTTCTGAACAGAGCGAGCTTGTCGTTGCTGTACTTGGAGATCTCTTCGTTGCCGTAGAGAATAGCTCCGAGACTCGGACGGTCCATGCCGGAGAGTGAATATAGAAGCGTGCTCTTACCTGCACCGGAGTCACCCATGATGACCGTGAAGTCTCCCCTTCTGATCTCGATATTAAGATTCTTCAGCACATGCTGCTGAACGCTTTCATTGGAAAATGTCTTACAAAGGTCTGTAGCCTTAAGAACTGTAGTTGTCATTTCATTTGCCTCCCAAATTCGTTTTGTCAGAATTCTTACACTGCCATTCTATTCCGACCGTGGGAAGAATACTTTACGCAAACCTTGTTCAATTCTTAACTGTTTCTTACATGTGCTATACTCGAATCATGAATTACAACTGCCTAATAATCGACGACGAGATAGAACTTTCCAAGATGACACAGGAGTATTTCGAGATGTTCGAGGTCTCCTGCGCTACAGTCTCCACAGCAGACGAATGCCTTGAGTTTCTTAAGGAAAACACAGCTGACGTTTTCCTTCTGGACATCAACCTCGGCAACGAGAGCGGCTTCACATTATGCAAGCAACTGCGCGCAGAATATGACACACCCATACTGTTTATATCCGCACGCCAAAGCGACGACGACGTCCTCGTAGCACTCAACATCGGCGGCGACGACTACATAAAGAAACCATACACATTAAGCGTGCTCCTCGCGAAAGTAAAAGTTCAGCTTAAAAGGCTCGAAGCCGTAAAGCAGCTCGGCGGAGGCGCACCCAAAGAAGAGAACAGCGAGATCTTCACCATCGACCCCGCGACACTTTCCTGCCGCGTAGACGGACGTGAAGTGCAGCTTAAGGCAAAGGAGTTCGCTCTCCTGTCCTGCCTTTACGCGCACAAGGATACTATCGTTACCAAAGAGAAGCTTTTCGACGAGGTGTGGGGCGACAGCTTCTACTCCGACAGCACACTCAACGTGCACATAAGAAGACTTCGCGAGAAGCTCGAGGAGAACCCCAACGAACCCAAGTACATCAAGACCGTGTGGGGCACGGGTTACATCCTGGAGACGAACAAATGAGACTGAAGGCCATCGCCGTCCTGTACACCATCCTTTTGCTCGCGTGCGCGCTTGTATTGTGGTTCAGGATCGAAGCCAAGACCGAATATCGGATCGACATGCTCGACCTTAACACGCGTGCGGATGCCGTAGGTGCGGCTCTTTCCGAGAATGCCGACCGCGACGCGCTTGAAGCCGAATACAACTGCGAGATCATACTCGCAAGCGACAGTGACTACGCGACCATGAACAACGAGTTCATTAAGCACGGCTGGTCTGTGTTCGACTACAGGCAGGACGGACAGATCTTAGGCAAGGTCGCGTTCGACGCGAGAGGTGAAGAGTACAGACAGTCTGTCATCAAGGAGAAGACGCAGCTTCTTACCGTATTCGGAAGTGCTTATGCCGCGGGCATCTTGCTTCTTATCGTTATATGGTATTTCTATATAAGACCTTTCAACAAGCTTAAAGTCTTCGCGAACAACGTATCCAAGGGCAACCTCGACATGCCGCTTAACATGACGAAGCATAATTATTTCGGCGCGTTCACGGAGTCGTTCGACCGCATGCGAGAGGAGCTCAAGCTTTCAGCTGAGCGCGAGGCTGCGGCGAACAGAAGCAAGCAGGAACTCGTCGCGGAACTGTCCCACGACATCAAGACTCCGGTCGCGACCATCAAGGCAACATGCGAGGTCATGGAGCTTAAGCATAAGGACCCCGATGTGCAGGAGAAGGTCGCCGTCATCAAGTCCAAGGCGGATTCAGTCGAGCACCTGGTCGACAACATGTTCAAGGCAACTCTCGATGAACTCGAGGAGCTCAAGGTCACGCCGCGCGAGGAGAGCTCACTTATCATCGATACCATTCTTAACGACTTGCGTTTCTACGGCGAAGTCGTGCGTGAGTCGGAAGTCCCGCAGTGCCTTATCATCGCGGACAAGTTAAGACTCGAGCAGGTCATCGACAATATCGCGGGCAATTCGTTCAAGTACGCGGGCACACCGCTGGAAGTAGCGTTTAACATAGACGAAGAGAACGTGCACGTCATCTTCTCTGACAAAGGTCCCGGAGTTCCCGAAGATGAGATTGCCATGCTGACTTCTAAGTTCTACAGGGGATCGGCGGCAGAAAGCTCCGGCAAGGATGGAAGCGGCCTGGGGCTTTTCCTTGCATCACGTTTCATGGAGAAGATGGGAGGCGGACTCGAGATCCGTAACCGCGAAGGCGGCGGATTGACAGTAGAGATAGTTATAAGAAAAGTGTAAAATATATTTGTAAATCTATCTGGGGAGGATGGGCAGTTATGAATTACATTGAATTCGGCAAGAACGACGTTATGCTTTCCACCGTTATCCTCGGTATGATGAGGATAAGCTCACTTTCTCCAAAGGAGACAGAGAATCTTATCGAGACTGCTCTCGACTGCGGCATCAACGCATTCGATCTTGCAGACTGCTATGCAGACGGTCTGTGCGAGAGGATTGTTGGCAAGGTTCTTTCCAACCGCCCCGACCTTCGAGACAAGATGTGGATCCAGTCCAAGTGCGGCATCAGACGCGACGACGGCCTTAAGTATTTTGACTTCTCCAAGGAACATATCACTGAATCCATCGACGGCATTCTGACTCGTCTTAATACAGATCATATCGACTCACTGCTTCTGCACCGTCCCGACACTCTCATGGAAACAGAAGAGATCAACGAAGCGATCGAAGCAGCAGTCAAGGCCGGTAAGGTAATCGACTTCGGCGTATCAAATATGAACCCCATGATGATCGAGCTTCTCATGCGCGACGTTAAGGAGCGTGTCTGCACTAACCAGATTCAGCTGTCCGCGGCATTTACTCCGTCGATCGACGCGGGTCTTCACGTTAACATGAGTTCCGATGCCGGTATCGAGCGCGACGGAAGCATCCTCGAATACTGCAAGCTTAACAACATCGTCATTCAGGCATGGTCCGTTCTGCAGTATGGTTTCTTCGAAGGCGTATTCATCGGCAACTCCAAGTATGCAGAACTTAATAAAGTGCTCGACCGCATCGCTAAAGAGCAGGGCGTTACTTCATCCGCAGTCGCGATCGCATGGGTACTTCGTTATCCTCACAAGATCCAGGCCGTCATCGGCACCACGCAGGCGAAGAGAGTCCGCGAGCTCGCATTGAGCACGGAAGTAACTTTAAGCCGTAGAGAGTGGTATGAGATCTATCAGGCTGCAGGCAACACGCTGCCGTAATCAGTCTTTCTCGTAGTAAACGATATCCATTCCTTCTTTGATGTGGTCGATTCGGCCGGTCTGATGGTAACCCATCTTCTCATACAGATGGATGTTTCCCTTCTCCTGCAAGATCGTGTCGAGACACCAGTTGTTTTTGCCGTGGATCTCTTCCGCTCGCTTCATCGCGTCCTGCGCGTAGCCCTTACCCCTGTACTCTTCCATGATCCACAGAGGCGATATCCTCTTGCGGCTGCCGTCATTCTTGTCGATAACTCTAATGACACCGACGCGCACGCCTTCAGCCTCGATAAAATAGTACGTCGTCTCAGGCTGCGCGAATCTTTCTTCTACTCTCGACAGCGTATCCGTCGCGGGGCTTATGTCGTCATCGTGATACGTCGCGAGCAGGCCCTGAAAAGCCTGCACCTGCATCTTCCACACAGTCTCGACGTCTTGGGCAGTAACCTTAATAAGCTTCACGCTCATGCGCTTAATCCTTTAAAGACATCACGTAAATCTGGCACGGATTCGCCTCGTCCCACAGCAGCGGGAATACCTCGAACTCCTTGAACCCACAGCTCAAGTAAAAGCGGTTCGTTATGTCGTAATCCTCGTACACACCCATCTTCACGGTCTTAACCTGCATGAAGGAGTACCCGGCTAGTGCCGCCTCTTCCCTCGCCTTCTCGAAAAGCTTCCTTCCTATCCCGTGGCGGTGGAACTCTTTCTTCACGCCCATAACCGCGAGCTCGATCGTATCCTTGCCGGTCTGCTTAAGGCACAGAAAACCTGCGTAGTCTCCGTCCTCTTTATCAGCGATAAAGATCTGATCTGCGCTCTCTTTGATATACTGCTCGCGGCTCTCATCGACCTCGAACCAGTCCTTCAATGCCTCAAGCACTTCACGTGCGATCTTAGGCTTCAGTGTCTTATCTGTAATTACTTCAATCATTTATAAATCCTTCTTCATAAAAATGTCTGCATACGGGTTGTCGTTGAATCTTTCCGTCGGCACGAACCCCGACTTCTCGTATAGCTTTAGAGCGTCCTTGTAGATCGACATGGAGTCGAGAACGATAGTCTTAAACTCGAGCGTTCGCGCTTCATCGATCGCTGAATTTATGAGCCTGCTGCCCCATCCCAAACCTCTGTATTCCTTGTGCAGATAGAGCGCCTTAAGCTCTGCCGTATCATCATCGATTTTCTTAAGGCCGACTGTTCCGATAACCTCGTCATCCGCAAGCAGGCACTTGAACGATGCGAAGCTGCTTCCGATATCGTTATAGAAACTGTGCCTGCCTTCGGGTTCGAACGCCTTGCCAAGTTCGCTGAAGCAAGTGTCAGTGAACTTAAACACACTATCCTTTAATTCATCGGAGTAATCGACCAACTGAACATGCGGGAACTTCTTCACATAGACGCGAGTCGGCTCTCCCTCAATGTCCGTCATCTGCTCCTTATACTCACAGCCGTATTTCTCATACAGGCCTTCCTCATTCGTGGAGATATATACCTGCGGGACCTCTTCGGTCTCCGCGATCTTACCGATCTCATTGAACAGAAGCCCGACGTAACGGTGTCCGCGGTATTGAGGGTAGGTATAAACGAATCCCACCCAAGGCGTCAGCTCTGTAGACTGAACATCGTCCTTCACGGCATAAGTACAGAAGGACATAAGTTCATCGCCGTCAATTAAGAGCAACAGGCGTGACCCCTCACCGACAGTTTCATAGAATTCGTTTTTGCTGAGAAGCTCATAAAGGTACTTGCCCGCACCCCAGTCACACTCGCCGATCTTCTCAAGCCAATGTTCCTGCCTGTCGCTGTCGAAATAATTGATAACCTTCATAGCTTAATCTGTCTCTCTGATCTGAGCTCTCGCGTTCTCGTCATCCATAATTATCTGTCCCACTTCAGGCACCACAATGCTGCCCTTGTACGGATTCTTGATGCTTATCACAGGTGTGGTTATAACGGCCTCCACATCAGACTTCTCGAACGCCAAGTCCGCTTCCTCCATACGGCAGTTGATAAGCTTCAATCCCTTGCAGTAACAAAGCGGCTGCGTACCTTTGATATAGCAATCCTCAAGCGTTAAGTTCTCGCTGTACCAGCCAAGATACTCGCCGCTGATGATGCAGTTCTTTACAGTCACATTCTTCGCATGCCAGAAGGCATCCTTGGTATTGAAAGTGCAGTTCTCAAACGACGAATCCTTTATATATTGGAAAGAATATTTACCTGTAAGCGTCACGTTTTTAAAGCTTAAGTGATCCGACCTCATCATGAAGTACTCGCTTCGTGCCGTTGTGTCATTCATCCTTAAGATGCTCACGGACCAGCCGAATTCAGGCGAGTCGATATCGCAGTTATTTATGTCTATATTCACGCACTCGCGAAGCGCCTTGATACCGTGCAGCTTTGTGTCTGTGATATTCGCCTTATTCGTATACCACAGCGCCGCCCTGCAAGTGTCAGTCATCTCGCAGCCGTCGATCTTAAGATCAAAGTTATGCCAGAAAGGATACCGCAGCGCGAAAAAGGAATTTCTCACTTCAACATGCTGGCTTTCTTTAAGTGCGCTCTCGCCGTCAGCAGGGCCTTCGAACCGGCAGTTCTCCACGGTTATCCCACAGCTTCCGTAGAGTGCCCTCTCCTCATCGAGGATCTTGTCTTTTACAATCATGTCACTCACCGCAGATCCTCCCTTCTTAGTGCCAATCGCTACGCCCTCGAGCGGACTTACGCAGACGCGCTTGTTAGTGCCAATCGCTACGCCCTCGAGCGGACTTACGCAGACGCGCAGCGTCGAGTACGTAGCGAGAGGCTGGCGATTGGCACCTCCAACAGGAATCGAACCCGTACCAGCAGTACCGGAAACTGCTGTTCTATCCATTAAACTATGGAGGCGTTACCAAGAAAAATTATACCACTATCGGCATACGCATCGTCAGGTTATTAAGCTTGAGCGTAGTCGTATATGTGATATCCGAAGCTAGTCCCATCGCCGCACGAATGCCGACATTCTTCGTCTTATCCGTGTCATCACACACAGCCTCATAGAACTTCTTCGGATCAAACATCTTACTGTTATCACGAATGCTCATTATCAACTCATCGTCCTTTATGATGAGTCTTATATCGATTATATTTGTCCTGCCTTCACTGAAGCCGTACCTGACGGTATTTACAGCAAGTTCCTCTACAGCGAGGGAGAGAACAGATGCGCTTTTCGACGAGACTTCGTGCTGAAGGCAAAAGTCGTAAATGGCGCGAGAGACCTGTACTGCTTCCTCCTCGTTCTCGGGAGAGGCCGTAAACTCTTTGTCCTTGGACACACCAAACCCCCGCGGCAGCATAAGCACTGCATTCCAGCCAAACACAAAGATGCGGTTAACGATCAGGTATATCGCCGGTATACACAGAACGAAGGCGGCGTGTGCGAAGAAAACCGCGATAAATGTCATTAGCACACGTTCATAGTCAGTCGCGAAGCTATAATCCGCTATCTTCTTCCAGAAGTTCAGACACAGATAAACAAATACGACATCATCCAGAATGTACACAACATTCGACATAATGATTCTTTTCGTCGCCTGCAGATAATTGGCAAGCAACACTGCAATGCCCTGTGCCAATACGTAGGTTCCATAGAAGAACAGCATGTCGGATGTAACCTCATACGCATCTTCGTTATCTCCCAGATATACATGAAGAATAAAATTCGTCACGCCTTCCAACGGCAAAACATTCATCAGAATCACGCCGATGCTGATCACAAGAACTACAGACAGAACCATGGTCTTGCGAAGGGCCTTCTTGTTCTCCTCCGCGAAGTAAATCCCGCTCATAAGAGCCGCCGTCTGAGCAATTCCGAATATCAATGCGTTCGTTATGTAGTTCATCTGAACCTGAACATTAAACGCAGCAAGTCCGATTGCAGTCGAAGCTGCAGCAAGGATGGAATTCGTAAAGCCGGTTCTCCAAGCTGTAGTCATGCGGGAGACCGCCATGGGGAGTCCTCTGTACATGAGCTTGATCAGTTTAAGAAACTCGATGCGAACGACATGGGGGCGAATCATCATCTCATTTTTTCTATAGCTTATAAGCAGTACCCACAGCGCCGCATAATAGCTTAACGAGGTGGAAAGACCCATCCAGAACATACCGCCGTTTATGACAAAGACCGCGATAAGATCCAGCAGTATATCCGATATGCTGAGTGCCAGGACTGAATACACAGCTCCCTTACGTCTTCCCTCGAGATACATGGCGTTGGAAAGCTGCATCAACGCAGTTGCAGCCGGGACTGACAGCACCGCTCCTATCAGATACCTTCGGCACGGTTCGAACGAGGCATTCCCTGGAGCTACTCCCAGCAAACGGATCAAAGGAGCATTAAAGACTATGACCGCAACTGTAAATAAAACGGAGACTCCAACACCTGCGGTAAGCGTCATCGAGAGTATATCGCTCGCTTCATCGACCTTACCCTTGGCCAGTTTATCGGAACACGCGTACTGACAACCCTTCGACAGAAGACCGCCAATTATTGCAGCTGCAAACCAGACCGGCGCAGTTACATTACTCGCACAAAGATCCGCGGTCTCCATCCTGTGGCCGACAATGATACCATCGATAACATTACCCAGAGAACCAACGAGTGACGAGACAAAGAACCCGATAAAAGTCAGGAAAAACACACTCTCGGTGAGAGATAGCTTCTTTACCTTAGATTTATAAAGTTTTATCCCTGCCGCACCCGCTTCTTTCATATCCCAATAATAGCACATGTTTTCAGCGCCAAATTCGGTGACATTTTTCGAAAAGTGGCGCTGGTTTTGTCTCTATGAAGTGGTAACGTAAAAGTAGACACGTTCTCAAAAAAGGAAACACATCAGCCGTACTGCCGGCAGTACGGCTGATGTGTGGACATAGATATAAAATCTATATACAAGGAGGACGTATGTTATACAATAAAGAAGATCGATTGAAAATCGCAGAACGTGTTTATACTAAAGAGATTGATTTCGATAAGGCAATGATCGAATATGGATTGTCTTACAGAACTCTTACGAGGTATATCCACGATTACAAAACTGAGAACGGAATTAAGACAAAAACAGTGGCACCACGCAACTCTAACAGAATCAGAAAAGAAAACGATGATTTCATCGACATTGAAGCCTATAAGGCTATGTCGAAGGAAGAACTTATCAATGAGCTGATTCTCGCTAAAGCTAATGAGCTTCGCGCAAAAAAAGGATACGAAGTGAAAGGGGATGGTGCAAACAAGGTGTTCGTGCCTTTAAACAACAAGAATTCGAAATAGTATTGGAACTCTCAGGAGAGTTTCCCGTAAAGAGATTATGTGAAGTGCTGCACGTTAACCGAAGCGGCTTCTACAAGTGGAAATACAGACTGGAGCATCCGTCTTCCCGAATAAAGTCTTTCGTCAGTGATGTGTTGATCTTTAAGGAATACCATGAGAAATATCCATCACACGGTTACAGATGGTTAAATGCCAAAATCAGATTAGATGAAGGCTTGGTGATGTCGGATCAGAGAGCTCACAGATGTTGCAAAGTTGCTGGCATTGTCAGCAAGACAAAGCATTACAGATATAAAAAGCCCGGGGATCCGTATAAGGTCTTTCCCAATCTTATGGCATCAGGACTTAATATAGATGGGCCTTTACAGTGCATAGTAAGTGACATGACAGCCTTCTATCTAAAAGGAACATACTATGAACTGACGCTTTATATGGATACCTGGAACAACGAGATATTAAGTTACTCGCTGTCTTCCAGAAGGGGAGACAGAATGACATATATAAGCGGACTCAATGGTCTTATAGATATCAAGAAGAACTATCCGGATTTGAACATGATCCTGCATACGGATCAAGGTTCTGTCTATGCATCCAAGAGTTTCAACGAGATTCTGCCGCTCTATGGTATTGTTCACTCAATGTCGAGGGCCGGAACTCCTACAGACAATGCAGCGATGGAGGCGATAAATGGATGGATGAAGGCGGAGATGTTTATCGATATGCATTTGACCGGGAATCAGGATATAAACCAAGAGATAGCTGATTACATCGTGTTCTTTAATGAACATAGACCTGCCTACTCTCTGAACTACCTGACGCCAAAGCAGTACAAAGAGTACTACTTTGGAAATCAGTTGAATACAAAATAAGAAATGTGTCTACTTTTGCTTGACTAGTGCAGATGCAGGAATAACTGGCATATCCATCATGCCAAAAGCGGCGGCGGTCAGATGCTGATCTGCGTCGGCGGCAGAGGCTACTATCAGGAGTGGGGCAAGGAGCCGGTCGAGATGACGCCCGGCACA